>Ga0102589_1004035_pt1 | contig 14283 bp, 13 predicted proteins | sample AraplaMF_Col_mLB_FD_76858 | JGI IMG/M metagenome (GOLD analysis project Ga0102589, IMG submission 76858) | Arabidopsis root microbial communities from the University of North Carolina, USA - plate scrape MF_Col_mLB | ecosystem: Host-associated > Plants > Roots > Endosphere | place: USA... | reverse complement strand
ATGCCAGGAGCTCGGTCATTTGCTTTTCCTGAGCGAGCAGAATGTCGATGATGTTACCGTCTGGCACCAAACGAATATATTCGCCGGAGCTCCCAGCGTATTCTTCTTCTGACGGTCTTTGATTCATACGTAGTCACCTCTTTATGTATATATAGAAAATTATAGCACTCGTCTATGTCTAATCAATTCGTGAAATGATAGAACTTTCCTTCTAATAATTGAGGATAAGCAACTATTTAGTTGGTCGGTCGCCACACTATCCTGATTCGTTTGCACAATAAAAATTATCTGTTATACAATATTTCGAAGTTATTAATATATAGGTAACACTTCTTTTTTAATTTAAAGATGAATTTTCAATTATATTTTGAAATGAACCGGAGTAAAGCACACTAGTCTAACCACTTTTTCATACAAGATTTTATGCAAAAAAGAATAGCAACGATCCCTAGAATCCCCGCTATATCAATGATATATAAAATCTTGTATAAGAGATAGATAGACATAGAGACAAAAAATTTAGTAAAAACAAGGATTTTATGACAAACTTGCTACCGATAATCAAGAATTATGTAAATAAGCTGTCCATGTGGACAGCTTATTGTTTTTTTTACAGTTAAATTGTCTGTAGTAATCGAAGAAAGGTTACAGAGAGGGAGCTGAAAGCTTATAAGCATTGGTTGGAATTTTTGTACAGTAACATCGTACATTTGTTACTACCTATATAAATTTAATTGAAAATACGAGATACAAAAAACATCCTGCATGTTTGAACCATGCAGGATGTTTTCTAGTCTTTGTTTTTCATAATGTAAGAAATCAAACGAAGGATCTCTAAGTATAACCATACTAATGTCATCATAAGCCCTACTGCGCTGTACCACTCCATATACTTAGGTGCTCCACTCTGAGTACCATTTTCTATGGAATCAAAATCGAGTAATAAATCTAATGCAGCAACAATAATTACAATTGTACTTATGATGATACTAATTGTCCCACCTTGGTGAATATATGGAACAGTCACCCCTAAGATGCCTAGTAAGAAAACAATAAAATACATAATAAGAATTCCAAGTGTTGCAACCGTTACAACCGCACGGAACTTTTTAGTTACTTTTACTATTCGCGTTGCGTATAACACTAACATGGCAAATAAAATCGAAATCGTTAGTAATACGGCAGTTAAAGCGATAGAATCACCAAATCGCTTTGTATAATAAGCTGAAATACTTCCTAATAAAATTCCTTGTAATACTGCGTAAATCGGTGCGCAGATTGGTGATATACGAGGAATGAATATAACTAAAAATGCGACAATTAGAGTAACTATTATAATTCCAATTAACACAGGTATTTTCATTGTCCCTTGTGTCATCTGTACGTATGAATAGACAGACGCTGCAAGAAGTAAGATAAGCAAAATGAATGTTTTTGCTATCGTTCCACCGATAGTCATCGTAGAAGCATTTTTCTTTTCTTTATGAAATTTTTCTTTTTTTAATATTGGATTAGTTGTCCTCATTTTTTCCTCCTAAATATACTTTACCTTTAAAGTGGAGCTTTATATTTCTAATTTTTTATCTATGATACGACCTGTAATAGCTGTTAGAACAATTATGAATAAGCAAGTAAAACATACATCTAAAATAGTGAAGTCTTCACTAGGATACAGTGAAGTGTCAATAAAACCATTTTTATCTATGAACCACGTACTCTTTATGGTGATTACATATTCTCCTAATTTACTAAAAAAATCCAATACTAATGTTTGTATGATTAAAAATAAAGCAAAGAAAGTCATTGATAAAAATCTTTTACTCAATGATGACTTTATAGGAATGAGTTTTGTAATTACCATGATGAAATAACAGGAAATTAATATACTCATGAAATCGATTCCCCATAAAAAAACGGAAAGTATGTGATGAAAAACTCCATATGCATATAACTTATGAAATTCTTGTTGATAGCCTTCAGATACTTTTTCTCCAAGGTTACTCTGAGAAAAATAGTATAGAAAAATTAAGCCTATTACTAATAAAAGAATAAACATTAATGTGAAAAAAAATAAATTTGCATATATATACTTTTTTCCTGAGATAGCTGTATAACGAATCATCGTATTTTTTAGCATTTTATTGAAAGAAGGCAAAGCTATTAAAAGTAGTAAAAATGCAGCGCCACCTATGATGAATATAAATATACCTAAAGTTATATCCTTTGTAATTTGATTTGTCACCTTTGATAATCCCACCATCTTAAATAAAAGAAGTAATGAAATAGTAATAAATCCAAGGTAAAATACAGCTATCCTTTTTCTATTACAGTTAAACAAATAACGAAAAAGTGGGTTCATTTCTCAAAAACCTCCTTAAATAACTCATGTACTGATTTTCCATGGTGAAAACGAATTTCTTCTACATTTTCATGCAATACAATACTCCCGTCTTTTAAAAAGATTACCTCATCAAATATATTTTCAATTTCCTCTACTAAATGAGTCGAAATAAGAATGGTACTATCTTCACGATAAAAGTTAAGAATTAAATCTACTATATGCTTTCTAGAAACAAGATCAATTCCACCTAATGGCTCGTCTAATACATATACCGTTGCTTTCCTTGAAAAAGTTAATATTAGCTGTAATATCCCTGTTTTCCCTTTTGATAAGATGCTTATATTCTCCTCTAGCGGGATTTTAAAGTTAGCTATCAAATCTATTGCTTGTTGTAGATTAAAATCAGCATACATATCTTGATAGAACAACAAAGCATCTTTTACAGTCATCCATTTTTCAAAAACAGGACTATCGGGCATAAATGAAACGATTTTTTTCGTTTCTAATCCCACCTTTTTATCTTTAATTGTAATACTTCCTTTAGAAGGAAAACGTAAACCCGAAATCATTTTTAATAATGTCGTTTTCCCACTACCATTTTCACCAACAAGACCGATAATTTTTCCTTCTGAGATTGTTAGGCTTATATCTTGAATCACTGTTTTTAAATCATATCTTTTCGACAGATTTTCAACTTTCAATAATTCTTTCATTCATTTCCCTCCTTTTTCTTTTCCAAATAAGAACGGAGTATTGGGAGAACCTCTTCTTCCATAAATCCTAAGTTATTCATTCCATTTATAAAATTATCAAGCAACTCTTTTGCCATTTCTTTGCGTAGCTCTGTAATTTTTTCTTCATTCATTGTTACAAATCTTCCTGTTCCTCTACGTGTCTCAGCAATACCTTTCCGTTCTAGCTCTTGAAACGTACGTTGAATTGTATTTGGATTAACTTGTAATTCACCCGCTAATTCACGTACAGCAGGAATTTTTTTACCTGGTGCCAAACGTCCTGTTACAATTTCTTTTTTGATGTATTCCATTACCTGAACATAAATAGGGATATTAGGAGAAAACTCAGTTTTCATTTCTTTCCTCCTCTGTATTAGTGTACTAGACAAATAGTACACTAATGTAAATTATATGTAAATAGTTATTTTGAAAACCATAACAAATGGAAGGTGATATATTTAGTGAATTCGTGTAAACACCCAAGTTCCAAAAACGACCGTTTATTGTACTTTACTTATTTCTATCCAGATAGAGAAAAATACTATTTAAATTCAGTTTCAAAACTCATTACCAAAAATAAACGCTCCTAACATGTTAGTCATATATAATATGTTAGGAGCGTGATATTTTAAGTGTTTTTTAGATTTAGGTCTTGATAATAAAATCAGTGGTCGCTGTGATAATTGCGGCAACACCGCATTTAAAAGTTCCGTTAAAGATTTCATCTTCTTAAGAGAATGCCGTCAATGTGGTATGAAGAAAATTATATAGCCCTATCTAGGGCTTTTTTCATTACAAAATAAAATCATACTATTGGTGTAGAAAGACATGAAAGTGGATACTTTTTAGACACGAAAGTAGATACTTCTTGAATATCTTCCGCTACTAATATAAATTCCAAATGAATTTTCAGTTCACATTTAATTAGGCTTTGCTGAAATGCAAAAAAAGAGAGCAAAACTCTCTTTTTCATTTAATCAATACTATTTTTAAAATTTAAATAATAAAAAATAGCCAGTTAAAATAGTGTGTTGTTATATGTTTTGCTAAACACGCTCTTACAAATATTTAAACCCTGCATTAATTTCTTATTCCATTCATTTAACTAATAAATAATTTTTTATATTCGGTTATCATGCCACAAGTTTATTGGAAAATGATTATTCTGGTTATAAACTTCAAGTTCATAACCTTTTTCTTTTAACCCTTTTATAATCTGTGGAGCTGCTACCATCCTGCACTTGCATTCATACCAGAACCCATAAAAGTAATAAATAACGGCCATAATAACGGCCATAACGTAAGAAGTATATTTACAAGTATAAGTATACTATATACCCCAGGGAAATTATGATTTTTACAATTTACCAATACTAAAATCACTAATAATATTATGGGTATTAAATATAAAAATAGCATTATAAACCAATACCATGTCATTAAAGTAAGACTCAAAGGTCCTAATATCATGTGTACAACTCCGAATGATATTCCTAATGCCCCAAAACTAAAGGTTGTAATTATTGTTTTTACAAGCACTTTAGCGAATTTTGAGTCGTACGTTTTTCTGCTATATAGACCTATCACAATGTACAACGATAGATAGGCCATTAATACACCTATCCAAGTCAATAACCAGTCTGCATCTAACATAAAGAAGACAAACAGCGACCAACTCACCCCTACTATTGAAAAAACAAGGGAAATAATTATATTTTTTAAAACTGGTTTCATGTTCATTTCACATCCTTTAAAAACTTAAGAATACATTATTAGCTTATATTCTTCTTTTTTTACCGCTTTACTATAGTCTGTTGTATATTTAATAACAGTAATTCCTTTACTTCTAAGTAGATTCTTTTCCCACGTTCTGCATCAGTTGACAGTTTAAAATTAATCATAATTTATTTTAATTAAATATATATTAACATTATATTAAGTATAAGTAAATAAAATTAACTTTAATTTAATATGTACCGCTCTTTTAATGGGGATTATTTATATGAATAATATTAATGTTATTCGAAAAATTATGGCATTTCGAAAAGGTGCAGGATTAACTAGTAAACGTTTATCTGAAGTAGCTGATACAAGATCTTCCATGTTAAGTAAGATTGAGTAATGGATCACGAATCCCCCCTTACAAACACTAAAGTTAATTTCTGTAGCATTAACTATTCCTTTAATTAATTTTTTCTTGGAAGATACTAATACAGAAGAATTAGTTGTAAGAGCGGATCAAAGAAAAAAATAACTTTCCCTGAAAGCGTTAATGTTTCGTATGAGTTATTCTCTCCTAATTTAGATGGATCACTGCACTGGAACTGGCTTTAATATGAATCTGCTACCTCAAACCGCTTCATCTCAAGTAAAACTATATCTAAATGAATGCCAATTCCATTCTGAGTTTCTTTTAACTAATACATATCTTTTTATATACGATTATCATGCCAGAAGTTTATTGGAAAATGATTATTCTCATTATAAGCTTCAAATTCATAACCTTTTTCTTTTAACCCTTTTATAATAGCTGGAACTGCCGCGACAGATTGTGGATGAATATCATGCATTAAAACAATTTCTTTTGAAGACGTCGCACCTGCTAAGACATTTTGAACAATTTTTGCAGCTGCTACATCAACAGGTAATTTATTGTATTTCCAATCTAAAGAATCAATTGTCCAATCCCACACTTTTAAATTATTTCCCACTACTTGATTTCGAAGTGATTCATTTAATCCAGGCATTGATCCATATGGTGGGCGTGTTAATTTCGGTGTGTTTCCAATAACATTTCTAATTAAAAATTGATCCTCTTTCATTTCCTTAACATATTCTTGATTGGTATATAGCTTTTTAAAATCATGTGTCATGCTATGCATGCCAACATAGTGGTTCTCTACATGTTCTTGTTTCACTAAATCTGGGAACCTTTTCACATTGTTGCCAATTAAAAAGAATGTTGCTTTCACATTATTTTTCTTTAATACATCTAATAGGTTAGCTGTATATTTTCCTGGTCCATCATCAAAAGTTAAATATACAACTTTTCTTTCTTTACCATCAAAACGATTAGGTATCGATTTTTTAAATTTATTTTTAGGTAGACTGCTCACTTGTTGAACACTGTTTACCTCTTTCGCATTTACCAAATTTGGATTCGTAATAGATTGAAACATGTAATACCCTATTACTACTAATGTAATGGCCAACAATACACTTATAATTCTTTTTTTCTTAAGCTTAATTTTCATATTATAATCTTCTTTCTATCGTATTAATAATCTGTATAGGTAAAAGTTAGTGTCCTGCACTAGCGTTTATGGCATTTCCTATAATAGTTAGAATTACTGGAAATAATACTGGTCCTAAGGTAAGGAAAATGTTTAAAAGTATAATAAATTTATATAGTAAGCTATAATTTTTACTATTACTGTTTTCGAATACTAGGATGAATAATGTTATTATAGTAATTAAATGCAGTAATAACATTATCAACCAATAATACATCATTATAGTAAGATTCGCCTTTTCTAATAGTTGGCATGTTATCCCTATTATTATTCCTAATACTGTAGCATTAAAGGAAATAAACAAAATTCTTTTTAGTATTCTAGGTAATGTTTTGTGATCCACAGTTTTATTATATAAGCCTATTAAAATACCTAAAGATAGATATGCTAGTACTAGGCCTACCCAATCCCATATCCAATCTTGACCTCCCATTAAATTAAACAAAAGCGAAATGATTCCTCCTACTGCAAGAATCAAGGAGATTATAATGTTAGTTAAAGCTGATTTCATAATGTTTTCACTTCCTAAAAATTTTTATATTAAAGCAATGGTGTTTACTCATATATTGTCATCTACTTATTAGAACTGCTTTTTAATTAACTGAGAATCTGTTTAATAGTGTTCTTTCTTTACTTTTTTGGAATCATACTTCCTCCTGTTCCCTATACAATTTGTGTACCTTGATTCAATTTATGTTTTAAATCATTATTTTGTAAAGAGCCTTCTCCCCACTTTATGCAATTTAATAGGTCTAATCATTCTTGCTAATGCTGATGATCCTAGTTAGATATTCTCTTTACCACTAATTCTTTTAAGAGCTTATATAAATGATTATCATTAACTGTATATGCTCAACTTAAAAATGGTTCTATTGCTTTGTCTACAAACCCAGATTCTATTCCAAGTGCCAGTCCATCCGCTATTGTATTGTCAATCCAAAAGTCTTACACAGAAATTTCATCATATAATCAGGTCATCATACTTAATAGTTCATATGGAGAATAAGTATCAATCATTTCTTGTCTTATTTACTATTCTTACAACTATGCAGGTGCTTGAAAATTAATCATAATTTATTATAATTAAATATATATTAACAACATGTTTAGTTTAAGTGAAAATAATTAATTTTAATTTATTCACTTATTTAAAGGGGATTACGGATATGAACAATATTAATATTGGTGAAAAAATTATGGCATTTAGAAAAGGTGCCGGATTAACTAGTAAACGGTTAGCTGAATTATCTGATATAACACCTTCCATGTTAAGTCAGATTGAGAAAGGAATTACGAATCCATCCTTACAAACACTAAAACTAATTTCTTTGGCATTAAATATTCCTTTATTTAATTTTTTCTTAGAAGATACCAATACAGAAGAATTAGTTGTAAGAGCTAATCAAAGAAAAAAAATAACTTTCCCTGAAAGCGGCAATGTTTCGTATGAGTTATTATCACCTAATTTAGATGGATCACTGGAATTCGCTTTAATGAATCTGTTACCTCAAACCGCTTCTTCTATGGAACCTATGGCACATAAAGGTGAAGAAATAGCATTTGTTATGGAAGGCCAAGTAAAACTATATCTAAATGATGCGGTTCTACTTCTTAATCCAGGTGATAGTGTTAAAATCCCACCATATGCAAAACATAAATGGGAAAACACCTCTTTGCATAAAGTCACTGTTATATTTGGAGTAACCCCACCATCTTTTTAATTTCAAATACTAGCGCATAAAAGTTAGAGAAAATAATTCTCTAACTTTTTTGTATACATAACTGTATTAAAAAAATAAAAACTTGTCTCATAATTATTCGAGATTAAAATCTAAAAGATTAAGAGCAGTTAGAGACCTTTCTAATTACATACTTAATTTACTTTTTAATATCCAGTATTTTTCTCCGTTAGTTTCAAAAGAGAATTCTACCCATCCATTTGAATCTTCACGATAAATAAAGATGTTTGTTCCATGAATTACTGTACCAACTCTATTTTTCTCGACTGCTACATCTGATTTGCTTTTAATTTTTAAGTTAAATGGATAAGGTACATGGTAATAAGCAGCTGTTGATACAACATTTGCTGTTGTCCCATCTTCATACATGTTATATGGAATGTTATTAGATAACGCTTCAACATCTAATGTTTCAGGATTCTTTGGTAATTTTTTTGCAGATGTATAGTCTTCCGCACGGAAAGGTTTAATACGTTCCATAATATTTGCAATTTTTCCAGCCCAGCCTTTGTCTGATGCATATTTTACGTTCATACCAGCTAATGTTGGTCCATTATAATGCATGCCATCTTCTTCTAAATATCTTTCTCGTACATAATTGGCATTATAAGCTATACTGTCGCCGTAGGTTGGTAAATATTTTGCATATTTAAACGGATCCTTATCATACGCACGTAACCCAAATAAATTGTGTTTTCGATATGCAATTTCTGATTTTCCATATCCAGACTCTAAAATTGCATGGGCCGCTAAATACTGTGCATTCACACCATATTTATTTTGCGCATCAATAAAATCTTGTCCATGTCCCATTAATGGACTATCCGAATGGGATTGTGCAATAAAACTATCAATCTCTTGGGCAGTAATATTAGAAGCAACTGTTAAGTTTAAATCTTCATATGATGTAGCAGTAATGATTTCTTTGTCTTTTAAACCATTATTTTGATTTTGTTGCAACATATCCGTTTTAGCAGTAAGTTGAGCGGCCTCAGCGCGTGTTATAGACCTATTTGGTTGCCAGCCGTTATCAGTGCCATTAGAAATTTTTAAATCAATTAAAACATTGGCGAATTTTTCACCCCAATGCCCTTTTAAATCCTCAAATTTACTTTGGCCATTATCATGTGCTGTACTTTGTAGTTTATAAGCATTTACTAGCATCGTTGCCATGGCAGCGCGAGTTACTTTACCGGATGGATTGAAGATTCCATTCCCTTCTCCTTTAATAATGCCAGCTTTTTCAGCTGCAGCAATATATGGAGTAGCCCAATGGTTTTGTGAATCTGTAAAGGATGGTTTTGCATCGAAGTCAATTTCTATCCCTAAAACTTTTGTCATAATTTTTGTGGCCGAAGCTCTGTCTAATGAATCATGAGAACCAAAAGTGCCATCTGGATAACCATTCAATACCTGTTTATTAACTAAATAATTAACAGATTTGTCCGCCCATGCTGGAACATCTGGGAACTTATGAGTATTCGCAAATGTATTAGATGAGTAGGATAGTAGACTTCCTGCAATAATTCCTGTAGCAATTAACTTGGATTTCATAAAATATTCTCCTTCTAAATCTTAATTTCTATCCATTTTCATGCATTTAATTTACATTATTCCTTTATTAAGAAGTAATAATAAAAAATTGCAATAAATGTTGGTGAGATTATTGAATAATTAACTATATTGTTAATGGATAATATATATAAGGAGTTGCATAAATAAAGGTTCTTTACCCAGCAAAGTATATAGAGAAAAGGTATTCTATCAATATGTATCTTTTAAAAATTTTTAGGCATAACATACAGTTGGTTCAACTATATTAGTTACCTGTATATAGGTGTCAATTAACAAATATAAGTTTATCTTCAACTATTTTAATTAAATTCAAGTTAATTTTGTATACTTATTAAACTAGTATACAAAATTGAAAATCAATCTCAATGAATCTTGATTAATTATAGTTAAGTATATATTAATACGTCAATACTTTATTAATTTTTAGTAAATAAAATTAATTTATATTGTTTTTTTAAGTAAACATTAAACATTTTTGTTAAAGTTATTCATTGACACTCGTGTACATAAGTAACTATAATCGTTACACCGAATTGAATAGATGTCAGCATCATTACAAACATATAAATATAAAAATAAAAAATCTCAATTTGGTAAGACAATAGATTGGTAGAGGTGTATATTTTTATGAAGCGCAAATTAATCACAACAGGTATCCTTGCAGGAGCTATATTATCTTATTCTTCTAATATTTTAGCGGATACTCACAAATTTCCTGATATTCCAAAGTGGGCAGAGCAATCTGTTAATTACTTAGTGGATAAACAAGTCTTAATTGGTTATCCAGATGGCACTTTTGGCTCAAATGTTACGTTAGATCGAGCTTCCGCTGCAACAATTATAACAAAAGCTTTAGGAATAGAAATTGATCCAAAAGCCAAACCTTCTTTTAAAGACTCTCAAGACCACTGGGGCGCTCCGTATATTGCTGCAGCTGAAAAAGCTGGCATTATTAAAGGAGAAGGGAATGGAATCTTCAATCCATCCGGTAAAGTAACTCGCGCTGCCATGGCAACGATGCTAGTAAATGCTTATAAACTACAAAGTACAGCACATGATAATGACCAAAGTAAATTTGAGGATTTAAAAGGGCATTGGGGTGAAAAATTCGTCAATGTTTTAATTGATTTAAAAATTTCTAATGGCACTGATAACGGCTGGCAACCAAATAGATTCATAACACGAGCTGAAGCTGCTCAACTTACTGCTAAAACAGATATGTTTTCTAAAGAAATAAAAGATAAATTGAGAGAAAAAGTCAACAGAAAGGATATGGATATCAATAGTAAAGAAGGTGAGTCAATTTCAATAGAAAATCGATCTTTAACTACTGAGACAGCTGTTTCAACACAAAATAAAAAAGAACAAATTCTACTAAATCAACACAAAAAACATTCTGGTAAAGTAACTGCTAAAACAGAAAAGTCTTTAATTATTTCTGATGGAAATACAAGTTTAGATGCTATGGTTTCTTCCCCTGAAATCCTTAAAGATATTCAAATTGGAGATACCGTTACTATTTATGCACCTATTTTTATAGATGGTCTTGTATTTGGTCAACCCGATACAGCTAAATATGCAATTGTTCAAAAAGAAAATGAAGAAAACGTGCTAAAAAAACAATATAAAATGCACACTGGAAATGTAATCAATAAATCAAGTGACGCTATTGAAATTTCTAGTGAGGATTCGACTGTTAGTGCTATCGTTTCCCCTGAAATCTTACAGGATATAAATATTGGAGATACCGTTACTATTTATGGGGCATATTTTATGAATAATATGGCAACTGGTGAATTATCCGCTAAAGCTCCTATCATCGAAAAGTTGGCAAGTAAGACAGTTACTCCTAATACAGGTATGGATAAATCGAAGTCGATATCAGAAGTCGATAAAAAAGAAAAAGCTTTACTAAATCAACACAAAAAACGTTCTGGTAAAGTAACTGCTAAAACAGAAAAGTCCTTAATTATTTCTGATGGAAATACAAGTTTAGATGCTATGGTTTCTTCCCCTGAAATCCTTAAAGATATTCAAATTGGAGATAGCGTTACTATTTATGCACCTATTTTTAAGGATGGTCTTGTATTTGGCCAGCCCGATACAGCTAACTATGCAATTGTTCAAAAAGAAAATGAAGAAAACGTGCTAAAAAAACAATATAAAATGCACACTGGAAATGTAATCAATAAATCAAATGACGCTATTGAAATTTCTAATGAGGATTCGGAGGATTCGACTGTTAGTGCTATCGTCTCCCCTGAAATCTTACAGGATATAAATATTGGAGATACCGTTACTATTTATGGAGCATATTTTATGAATAATATGGCAACTGGTGAATTATCCGCTAAAGCGCCAATCGTCGAAAAGGTGGAAAAATAAGCAATAGGTTTCAAATAAGAAAATCCCCATACCAATAAGTATATAGATGCTATTGAACTAACATCTATGACTGTGTTATTTATTAAAAATCGAAATAAATTTGCTTTTTCTAAAGCTAAAACAAAAAGCTTCTTATAATTAAGAAGCTTCTTGTCTTTTGTATAAGTGAAATACTTTCGTGGGTATTTTATTATAAGCTAAGTAGTTTAGAGTTTCATGTCTTTTTACAGTACAAATGTACAAGGACAAGAATCTCTAAACTATTTAGACAAGAAAGTCTAAACTTTCACTTTGACGTATTTGTTATAACATTTGTTGTTTGTATTGTCCCAACAGGTCCCGTCATTCCCGTTGGGAAGGTAATCCCAGGTAGTGGTGAGAAAATTGCTCCTATAAATCTAGGGTCTATAAAACATTTGGGATTAGACGATTTTCCGAACCGATTCAAATCAACACCTCCTTTCTTTCAAGATTCATTAAATATAAAATGAATTAATTGGTTAAAATAATAAAAAACACTTTTTTATTTTCATATGAAAACTCTAATTAAATCATTCATACTCTTAAAAAGCCACACATATTATCAAGTACTCTTTTAGAGTAAAAGTCTTGAGCTAATTAAATTTGTCAACATTTCATACATTGAACAAATAAGGTATGGCCAATTTATAATCACTTATACCTCGAATGAAAAAAAGATATTAATTTCGCAAATTCCATCAGAATCTAGTCCTTTATTTGGACAAAAAATCGTTCTAGTCAAAACTTTAAAATTGATAATTTACCTGTAGGGACTAAAGAATTAAAATGGGTTATTGAGCCTTCAGAGAAAGATCATCCTTCTACTATCTCTTTCAATGTAATGATTGATGTTTCCTTGGGTACCAATTCTATTCGTTGGAAAAATATTTTACATGTATCTAGGACTAAGGCTTACACAAATACTAAATATTATATCGCAAGTCCAATTGGTGCCACTAGCAAATTCACTGTAAAAATATACGCTATTACAAATTAGAAAATAAAAGAATCCCATTGGAGTTCCTTTTTGATGGAATACCATTTGGATTCTTTTCTGCTTTCATTTCGTAAACATTAGGATGGTGATTAAATTTATTAGTATATCATTTAAACCATTAAGGGATTTATATTTGGAACGAACCTTTACTCTCAAAGAAAAATTCAAAAATGTTAACTACATTTTCCCACTTATCATTTATTCAAAACTGGCTTCCAAAGCGATAGGGAAAAAATCCAATTTGTGTCACCATTGCCTTGATAATCTTGAACTGCTTCATACACTTTTCCCTCATGTACTACTCTATCACCTTTTGTATATGCTTTTCTTGCATCCCATTTTTCATATGTGGAATCCTCTGACTTTGTTATTACATTTAATACATCACTTCTACTAGATTCATTTCCAGCTAAATCCACCGCCGTCACTACATATTTATACGATGTATTAGCCTTTAATTCTTTATCCATAAAGGATGTATTATCCGTTGTCCCAATTTTATTCATAACTCCAAAGCTTTCTCTATATACAATATAGTGGTCTACGCCTACATTATCTTCAGACGGACTCCACATCAAGTCAACAGTTGTTGCTGTTGTACTCATACTATGTAATCCTTTCGGTTGAGTCGGAGCTTCTATATCTGGGATTTCATTTGTTGTCTTAACCTTTAGTTCTTCACTTTCTTTTGATATGTTTCCAGCAGAGTCTAACGCCTTTATTGTATAGGTATATTCCGTATTTGCTTTTAGTTTTTTATCAATAAATGTTGTACCTGGTACCGTATCAATTACTTCCCCATTGCGTAACACTTTATATTCCTTTACACCTATATTATCCGTAGAAGCCTTCCATGTTAGTGCAACACTATTGGCAGTAACCTTAGACGCATTTAATTCAGTTGGTTGACTTGGAGCTACTGTATCGGGAGTTTCATTATTTACTAGATTTACATCAATCACATTATAAAACGCATTTGACGTATCTGATACATCCCATACAGCTAAAATAACATGATAACCATTGCGATCAGTTGGTACATTAATTGTATGTGTTATATTATTTGATGCAGCAGAACCATCATGTTTCACAGTTCCAATTGGTTCTAATTCAGCACGTGTTAATGGTTTATTAGGATCCCATCCCTTTTTTGTAATGTAATAATGCCATTTACTTGTAGGATGTGCAGCTGTATATT
>Ga0102589_1004031_pt1 | contig 14285 bp, 9 predicted proteins | sample AraplaMF_Col_mLB_FD_76858 | JGI IMG/M metagenome (GOLD analysis project Ga0102589, IMG submission 76858) | Arabidopsis root microbial communities from the University of North Carolina, USA - plate scrape MF_Col_mLB | ecosystem: Host-associated > Plants > Roots > Endosphere | place: USA... | reverse complement strand
CCTTATTAATAGAAACAATCCGTTCATTATCTCCCTTTGTATCAACTGTTAAATAGTAACGTCCACGTATAGCGTCATACTCAAGATCTTCCCATTTGGCATGAGCGACTTCTGCAACACGTAATCCCGTAGTAGCCAGGACCGATAATAAAGCGTAATTGATTTCATTGTCCTTATAGTAATGAAGCAGATGCTTCACTTCCTCATATAATAACTCGCGTTTTGGTTTATGTTGTTTATTAACGGTCGTACTTAGAATCTCTACATGAAGAGGTTCCTGGATATATTGAATTTCATACAACCATTTCAAGTAAGAGCGGATTACACCAAGTTTTCTACTAATCGTAGATGCTTTGTACTTTTCTTTTGATTGATAGGAGATTGCCTCCTGGGATAACCACTTTTGGTAGTTTCGGATATGTCGTTTTCTTAAGTTCCTCCAAACTTGGCCAATTACATAATCTTTAACATCTTGCTGCAGAAATTCTGTGCCTTGTTTGATAAAAAAATAGAACTGGCTTAGATCACGTGCATATAGAGTCCTGGATGCATCCTTTATACGTTTTTCTTGGTCAAAATGTGTTTGACGATTTAAGTAGTAGTACAATATTTCTTCATCTGAAAATCCCTCATATGTATATGAATCTTCTCTTTCGTTATTTTCCTTTTTAAATTCAGCTTTATTTATATAATCACGATTCCATAATGCAATTATGTTTGCAAAATTTTGTTTTTGTTTCTCTATATCTTCTAAAGAAGTTTCACTATGAATTGTAATCAATTCAAATTTCATTGTCATTCAACTCCTTATTAATTTCTTTTGTATCTATTATTATAACTGAATTACATTTAAAATTATTTACATATCAAAATTAAATTTTATAAAAATGAAATTGTCATATAACCATAGAAAATGTTCTATTTTCTATGGTTATTATCAAATTATTTTTATAAATTATCTTTTATATAATTTATAATTATATAAAAGATAATTTAATTAGAAAGTGAATTTTAATTTCATATAATTTTAAAAATAAATTAAGTTGTGATTGTGTTATAATTAAATTTACATTATATATTTTTATTAATTTAACTTTACATAATAAAATTATTGATTTCACATAACAGAAGTTTACACATAGGAGGAAAAGGTATGTTTGAAAGACAGGAAATAAATATGAATACGAATGAAGTAAAAGCTTATTTAGGAATTAGTAGCTTCATTTTTAATACTCTTATGAAACAAGGACAATTAAATCCAATTAATCGAGAGACCTGGCGTTTAGATGGTAGCTTTTTATTTAAGCGAGAAGACATAGAAAAACTCAAAAAAGATCGTGAAACAGAAGGAATTACCTTATATCAGGCAGCAAAAGATTATAATGTGAGCATGTATCAACTTGAAAAGTGGATAGAAGAAGGAGTATTGACTTGTACTATACAGAAACATCGTAATCGTGAGACTAAATTTGTAAATGAGGAAGAAATAAACGGATTGGTACAGCGATTGGATCAGGCCAATACGCTGTATACATTCTCACAAAAATATAATGTAGTATTGTTCCAAAAATTTATGGAAGGTAATAAATTAGCACGCATTATATCCATTCCGAAGCGCGGGGATATTGTGCTTATTGATGAGTTTGGAAACAATATGACACTAGAAGATTCAATTAAAATGGGGTATAAGCCTGCATATATTTTATCTGATAAACCAAGAAGTCATCACCAAAAGTTTGTAAAGTTTCGTTTTCCTAAATCAAATCAATTGCGAAGTAACATTTTTCACTTAATTGACTTAATACTACAGTATATATCACCAAGAAATATTAAGGTTTCTGAGGAAGATGGTTTTTGGTACTTTGATGTTCGTCAATCCATTATTCAATTACCAATGCAAATGCAGGTAGAATGGATTGATTGTTTAACCCCATATATAATAGAAGGAAAATTAACAAGACGTGTTAATAATAGCGTGTATTTAGATAGCAGTAGTGTTACTAAGGCAGTAACGATAACAAGCAGTGAATACCATGCAATCACAAACATTGTAAAAGAAACGAACAGTTCTATTGAAGAATTTATTGCATCCGCTATTCGTGAAAAGATTTATGATTTTCAAACGTCAGACAACTAAATTATAAAAATAAAGAAAAGATGCTTTAAAGGGGGGCACCATACATGCCCATCAACTTAAGAACGGAGACAAAGTGAACTTTCGTTCATATGAACTAAAAACCTCTTAAAATGCTTTTTGTCCTTAAAAATGAGCATGCCAAATAAGCCTAAGTAGGTATCATTTTCAAAAATTATACAGCTTTCTTTTGTTTTTCAAATCGATTATACTCATAGACAACACCCATAATATCAAAGACTGTTTTCTTCTCATATCGATGAGATTTTCGCCTATTTTTCTGTAGTAGGTGGAATAGGTGGCTCAGAATCTTTGTTATTTCTTGGGTGTTTTTCTGTTAATCGATTAAAAATGATGCGTGCAAACAGTTGTTGCTTATCACCAATATAAGCATTTTTTAAACGAGAAATATAGTATGTACCTCGTTGTTCCATTCGATCTAAGTCTTCCAATGAAAAATAACCCAAATCACGAATACATAAATCTCCTGGTCGTAAGGTATCTAAGCACTCCGTACCAAATGTTTTGTCATTATTTTTTCCTGGTCCTGTTAAGAGATAATAAATTTGTTTAATTTACAATAAAGTCCTTTGAAAAATAATAAAGTTGTTTAATTCTTCTTGAACTAACGGTGCAGGATAGTTGAATAAGGATAATGATATAATTAAGGGGGAATTTACTTTATTTTATAATTTATGAGGTGGAAAATGGACTCTTTAGAATTAGACAAATCTAAATATATTGTCTCTAATATCAAAAACATTTTGCATAAAAAGCTTATACTTGATAAACCGTTAACTAAAGATGAGGTGAAAAAATTAAACCTAGTTAATCCCACCGTATACGAAAATGAGAAGTATCTCATTCAAGAACGGTGGTTTTATAGTATTAATATTGGAGAATGGGAAGATGTGGATATTTTTATTCAAGGGAATAATGAAAATCCCAATGTGGAGATTATCGAAATGGCAGAAAAAATATTCGATGAACTCCATCTACATATAAGCAGTGCATTAAAATATTTACAGAAATTCTTCCCTAATCAAGAAATGAAGAACTACTATCTATCTACAATATATTTTGGAAAGATGGTTAATTTTGATGATTATATATTTTCAGGGTTTAGTTTAGCTTTTATTTTTGATGGTCACTTTGAGTTTCAGTATAAAGTAAAGTTTAAAGAGGATGGATGGCCTATTGGTTTTGAAGGTGGGCCACTTTAATAATCATAGATAATTTTTTCTTATTGAACTAACGGGTGCTTTAGTTGAACAAGATTTAAACAACTTTATTATTGATTTTTGCCTACAAACACATTTAAATGATTAGAAATTAAACAACTTTAAAGAGCCTTACTACAATATGATTTGTAGCGAGGCTCTTATATTTTTAGATCAGAATTAAATAACTTTATTATCACTTTACAGGTCCAACTTGAAAGTTAAGAAATTCTCCTTTTCCATACTGATCACACACCTTTTATAGAGTAGTACTATCAGTATTTCCAAGTTTGATAGACCATTTTCATATACTTCAAAGTTTTGGCACCAGAACTATAAATACAGTCTTTGCACCAAAACCTTATATAGCATGTTGCTCTCTTTTTTATTGTATGAGAATATAAGTATTCAAGTCATGCCACCTTTCCCCCTAAATTCCTCTATCCATAAATCATTATAAAAAAGGATGTTTCTATAATAAGAAATAGAAAGAAAATTAAAAATATCAGAATTTTTAAAAATGCAATTTTGCATTAATAATAACAAGATAACGTTTTTTTTGTATAATTCTTTAATAAGATGCATCTTTATTATACATAGTATTGAGAGGAGAAATAAAAATGAAGAAATCCGTCGTTACATTACTAGCAACCGGAATGGTTTTAGGGGCTCCATTTTCAAATGCCTTTGCAGAGGAACAAGTATCGCAGCAAGAAGCTTTGGACAAAATGGAAGTCGTTCAAAAAAAGTGGAATGATGAACAAGGAAATCCATCTTTCCTTTCAGGAAAATTATCTGATAAAAAAGTGGATTCAGAAAAAGAGGTAAAATCGTTCCTTGAAGAAAATAAGGAATTATTTAAAATCAACCCACAAACTGACTTAACACTGAAAGAAGTAAAGTCAGATGATTTAGGAATGAAACATTATATGTACATTCAATCTATTAATAAAGTTCCAGTTGATGGTGCACGTTTCATTGTTCATACAAATCGTGAGGGCAAAGTAACAACGGTAAACGGAGACGTACATCCCGCTGCCGCTGACCGTTTGAAAGGAAATACAAAGGCAAAGATTTCAAATGAAACTGCCCTTTCAAATGCATGGAAACATATTAATCTAGCAAAAAAAGATACATTTGTAGAAACAAGTGGGACTCCGTTAGAACAAATGAAAGAAACCGCAAAATCTACAAATGAAAAAGCTGATTTAGTTGTTTATGAAAAAGACGGAAATTATTACTTGGCTTATAAAGTACAATTACAATTCATTAAACCTTATGGAGCAAACTGGAAAATCTATGTAAACGCAGAAGATGGAACAATTGTAAATTCATATAATGCAGTTACAGATGCAGATACTCCGCAAAAAGGCTACGGCAACGGCGTATTGGGGGATCGAAAAAGCCTGAATACAACTTATAGCAGTCAATATGGAAAATACTATTTAAAAGACACAACAAAACCGATGAATGGTGGCGTTATTGAGACAACTACAACTAATCATGGCACTGATTGGCAAAATCCAAGTAATTCCTCTCTATTCGATACAGATAATGCTTGGATAGATAAGAGCCAAGCTCCTGCAGTTGATGCTCATTTTAATGCAGGAAAAGTATATGATTATTATAAAAATGTTCATAACCGTAACAGTTTTGATGGAAAAGGTGCAACGATTCGTTCTGGAATTAATTTCGGGACCAACTACAATAATGCATTCTGGAATGGACAACAAATGGTATATGGTGATGGCGATGGTGTTCAATTCGCACCGCTGTCAGGTTCTCTTGATGTTGTTGCACACGAACTAACACATGCGGTAACTGACAAGTCAGCTGAGCTTGAATACCTAAATCAATCCGGGGCACTAAATGAATCTTTTTCTGATGTATTTGGTTATTTCGTTGATCCAGCCAACTGGGATTTAGGAGAAGCTGTAACTACGCCAAAAGTTGCAGGAGATGCACTCCGCAGCTTATCAAATCCTGAAAAGTATGGCCAACCTGCTCATATGAATGACTATCAATATTTACCACCCACAGAAGAAGGAGACAATGGCGGCGTACATATCAATAGCGGTATTCCAAATAAAGCTGCTTATTTAACAATCAATGCTATTGGTAAGGAAAAAGCAGAAAAAATCTACTACCGTGCTTTAACAACGTACCTTACACCAACTAGTGATTTCAGTAAGGCACGTGCTGCATTATTACAATCTGTTGCAGATTACGATGGCGTTAATAGCGCGACATATCAAGCTGTGCAAAAAGCTTGGAATGACGTAGGAGTAAAATAATAGTTTCATTGATAGAAAAGTGTAAAAGGACACGCTTGATAGGACTATCTGACGAGAGTGTCCTTTTTTCACTGTATTTTTTATCGTATACTTTATTTTTTCTCTTCACGGGGTAGCACCACATGCCCATCAAGCTAAGAAAAGAGAATACCCCAAAACATGAAAAAATAGCCCTCCACCTGGCCAAAAAGGATAAGGTGAAGGGCTATTTTTTATACTACTATCACTTCTTACTATCTTGTACGAATTTCAGTATTCATACATTACAGAGTGCTTGATTAATCGTATGCTTTTACATCTGTTAATGATGGAAGGGAAGCAATTGCTCCGTAATTTGTACATGTTACAGCACCTACTTTATTTGCAAATGAGATAAACTCTTTTAAATCTTTGAAGTTATGAATAAGAGTTTGTTCACTTTTTGCAATTTGGTATAACATCGCTCCGACGAAAGCATCACCAGCACCAGTTGCATCTACTTGTTTAATGGAAACAGAAGGTACAATAATTTGAGAGTCCTGTGTTGCAAGAAGAGTGCCGTCTTTTCCGAGTGTAATAGCTACAACTTTAGCCCCGTAATGTAGTAATTTCAGAGCTGATTGTTGTAAATCAGTTTCTTTAGAAAGCATTGTGGCTTCTTCTTGGCTTACCTTTACGAAATGTGCGTGTTTTATAATGGATAGGCAATCTTGAGAAAATTGCTCTATATCTGTAATTAGTGTATCTCGATAATTTGGATCAAAAGAAATAAAATGATTATTGTCTTTCGCAAACTGTAATAGTTGAAAGTATGTTTCCTTTAATGGACTTGATAATAAGGCAGTTGCCGAACCGAAATGTATTAGATCATTACGTTTTATTTTCGATAAATCAATTTTATTAAAAGTGTATTCACCATCAGCTCCGCGCATAAAAATAAAATCTCGTTCGCCATCTTTATCGATGGATACGAAAGCAAGCGTGGTTTGTTTATCTTTTATGAGCATTGAAGTATCAACATGTGCACCCTGTAAAGTTTGCTCTAGAAAATCACCGAATGGATCATTTCCTACTTGTCCCATAAATGTAGCGTGTCCACCTAATTTTGTAATAGCGGCGGCAACATTAGCTGGAGCCCCACCAGCTTTTTTTTCGAAATCTGCACCATCTACTAAAGAAACATTGGAATTTCGACAAACGAAATCAATTAATAATTCACCTATACAAAATACATTTCTCATACAATCCCTCTTTTAAGTTTATATTGTGTAATTGTAAAATGTAGTTTTGCATCTGAAAAGATTGCGATATGCTGTTTCATGTCTTTTCGCGGAAATACTCTAGACGTAAAGACAGTGGAACCATCATATAAGAAAATTTCTACGATGCTATTATCTACAAATATTCGCAGTTCTATCGTATCGCGAATATCAATTTTTTTACAACGTTCGTACCCATATTCTCCGCCGAATTGATGATGGAAATTGCGGCGATTTACGGAAACAGTTCCTTTTTCGCGGTTAAATGTAATCGGTAAAGATTCCTCTTCATTATGGAAGAGGGAAAGGCCAAATTTGTTCGCATCATCTGTTTTAAGAGTGACAATTAATTCATATGAGTATTCATGGCCAAGAGTGGTTAATACGTTTAGCCCAGTAGGTATGTCACCTGAAATCTCTTTTTTGGTTGTTCTTAGCTTGGTTAGTTCTGAAACTGGTTTTTGTTTTAATATATTATTTTCTAACACTAGTTCTCGCGGAAGTGTTAAACAATGAGCCCACATATAATCGTCAGAAGGATATGTTATTTCGCTTGAGCCCGCCCAAGCAAATAAAAGGCGGCGCCCAGACGGATTTTCTAAAGTTTGAGGGGCATAAAAGTCGAATCCTTTATCAACTTCGTAATACGCATCAATATGGAAATATAAATTTTCGATATCAAAATGTCCAATTGCATATACTACATTATATACATTTTGAAAACTTTCCTTGTCTCTTTTGATTCCTTGTGGCGAAAAGAGTAACACATCTTTTCCTGATAGTTGGAAGTAGTCGGGGCATTCCCACATAAATCCAAATTCTTTTAAATTTGTATGAACCTCACCTTGGAAATGCCAACTGTATAGGTCTAGTGACTTATATAATAATAGAGTCCCCGTTTTATTTTCACGTTGTGCTCCGAGTAACATATAGTACGTATTGTTATTTTTCCATACTTTTGGGTCACGTACATGCTTCGTATATCCATCAGGGATCATATCAATAACAGGATTATTACTATATTTAGTCATCGTATATTGAGAATCCATCGTTACCATACATTGTTTAGCATCGCGAGAATCATCAGGTTTTTTTATATTTCCTGTATACAATAAGTGCAGGAGCCCATCTTTTATAATAGAACTACCGGAATATGCGCCATGCGATTCATAGCGTTCAGTCGGGATGATGGCGACTGGCATGCGCTCCCAGTTAATAAGGTCTTTTGATTTTACATGTCCCCAATGTTTCATCCCGTGTATCGGGCCAAATGGATACCACTGATAAAAAACGTGATATTCATCATTATAGTATGATACACCGTTAGGGTCATTCATTAATCCATATGGTGGATGGATATGATAAATAGGTTTCCATGAATCTTGATTTGCAATTTCATTTAAAGAATGTAATTCTTCTTTATTAGATTGCAGTATTGTTTTATATTTCGACATAGGTTTTCACCTCGTTGTTATTTACTTTCTTTATATAAAATGAATGTGGCAACAAAAGCAGTGATAACTGCAATAGCGAAGCCGATTACATAGTGAATCACATTCATCATACCAAGAGGTGCAACAATTGTAAGCATTGGAATACCTGTTAAACCATATGCATTTGCTGCAACTTGCATCCAAACAACGTAAGCGCCTCCAATTGCGCCTCCAATTGCTGCTGCAATAAATGGTTTACCAAGTTTTAAATTGACACCAAAAATAGCTGGTTCTGTAATTCCTAAAAATGCTGAAGCTGCTGCTGGAATTGCAATTTCTTTCGTTTTTTTGTTTTTTGTTTTGAAATAAACTGCTAAAGTAGCCCCACCTTGAGCAACGTTCGCCATTGACCAAATAGGGAGTAAGAAATTGACACCGATATCTTTATTAGCGAGTAAGCCAGCTTCAATAGCATGGAAGCTATGATGTAAGCCAGTAAGAACGATTGTTGAATATAGCCCACCGAATATAAGGCCAGCTACTGGTCCTGCAAATTGATAAATAGTATTTAAAAGGTACGTAATACCGTCACCGATTTTATATCCAATTGGTCCGATAATAATAAGTGATAAAAAGCCAGTTATAATAATTGTTAAAAACGGTGTAACTAATAAATCTAAAGAGTTCGGAACACGTTTTCGGAGTTCTTTTTCAATTGTACTCATAACATATACGCATAATAAAATAGGTAAAACAGTGCCTTGATAGCCAATCATATCAATATCCATACCAAGGAAATGTAAAACAGTGGGTTTTGCATTTGAAAGAGTCCAAGGATTCGTTAAGCTTGGGTGAGTTAATATGCCGCCAACAACTGCACCTAAGAAAATATTTCCGCCAAATTCTTTAGCAGCACTAACCCCGATTAAAATAGGTAAAATAATGAAAGCTGCACTTGAGAACATATCAAGCAATTGGATAAGTGAGTGATCGCCAGGAACTAATTTAAACGCTTTCAACATTCCGAGTAGACCCATAAGTAAACCGCTTGCGACAATAGCTGGAATAATTGGAACGAAAATATTGGATAATGTCTTTGCAAGTCGAGCGAACGGATTCATTTTTTTCTTAGGAATATCGTTTGATACTGGGGAATCAAGTTCGGTCATTCCAATTAGTTTTGAAAATTCATCATATACTTTGTTTACTACACCAGTTCCAAAAATAATTTGATATTGATCAGACGTTGCAAAAGCACCTTTAACCCCATCGATGTTTTCGATTTCTGCTGCATTTATTCTTGTTTCATCTTTGAGTATAAGACGAAGGCGAGTAGCGCAATGTGTAGCGCGAATAATGTTTTCTTTTCCGCCGATGTTCTGTAAAACTTGCGTTGCGATTTGTTTCATATTCATAAAAATTCCTCCTTACTAATACACTTTCTATTTATGGAACCGGTTCCGTTATTGGTTAAAATAAAAAACAGGGGTGTGATGTGAAAATCCTGTTTTTAAAATGTGGAACCGGTTTTATTTTTATTATAGAGCGTCTTTAAATTTTGTCAACGCTTTCTTGGATTTTTAATGTATAGCGAGAATGTAATGTTTTAGGGATTGTTTTGTTTTCAACAAGCTGTGAAAGGGAAGTAGCAGCAAGCTTACCAGCATACTCATAGTCAAATGCGATTGTCGTTAAGCTAGGGTGTACCATTTCTGAAATATCATATCCACCGAATCCTGCTACAGAGATATGATTTGGAATAGAAAGGTGATTAGAATGAATTACTTTCATTGCTCCAAGGGCGATATTATCTGTAGCACATACGACAATAGTAGGGCGGTTGTAATCTAAAATATGCTGTACTTGTTTCATCGCATCTTCTATTTTGAAAGTTGTTTCGTAATAAGAAACGGTGCAAGTAGGATCTAAATTTTCAATCGCTTTTTGAAAACCATTTTTTCGATTTAAACCAACAGAAATATCATCTTTTTCTACTCCTAAATAGGCGATATGACGGTGGCCTTGTGATAATATGTATGCTCCTAGCTCATAAGCAGCGTCAAAATCATCATGAACGAGGCAATATTGATCCTCATATTCTTGACCAACAAATAAAATAGGGGTAGTAGAATTAGCGATAATGTGTTTATGCTCTTTTGTTAAACTTTTTGTTAATAAAATTATGCCAGCTACTTTTTGTTTTATAAAGTTTTCCATTGCTTGAATTTCCGTTTCGATTTTTTGATTCGCATTTGCAACAAGCATTTGATAGTTATTTTCTCGCAAAGTATTATCAATCCCGATAAGTGTTTTTGTTGTGGCGAAGGAATCTAATCGGGGGATAATGACACCAATTAAATTTGTTGTTTTTGCTTTTAAACTTTGTGCAAATGTATTGGGAGAGAAATTAGTCATTTCAATAATACTTTCAATTTTTTGTTTTGTTTTATCACTTACATATCCACCATTTAAGTAACGGGATACAGTACTTTTTGCAACACCTGCTAATTTAGCGATATCTGCAATTGTCTTAGCCATAGTATTCCACCTTTGTATTAAAAAAAATGTTAATTTTATTATATGAAGAATTGAAGGTTACGTAAACAAGACAAAGAAATTAAAATTTTGAAAGAATTAATTACAAGAGGAGCATGTAATGTAACTCAAATTGTAGATATTCTTGGTATCCCACAATCTACTGTTTCGCAGCATTTATCGAAGATGAAATCTCAAAAGTTAATTATGAGTGATAGAAAAGGATTGGAGCTTTACTATAGTGCTCAAAACAAAACTATTAATTCCATTGTCGAAATGTTATTAGATTTGAAACTATTAATTACAAGTAAGAATTAGTAATCTTTCTGATTCTGGTGCAAAGATTGCGGCCTATCCAAGGCAGAATAGCTTATCTGCAACTTTATATGGGATAGGAAGGATTGAAAGAACTTTATATACATTAGAGTGGTTGCAGATCCCTGTGCCTAGAAAATGTGTACAGGTTTGATAAAGGTGAAGCAAAACATGTACTTGCTCGGGCTGTATTTTTTAATCGATTAGGAGAAATTCGTAATCGTTCTTATGAGAATCAATTATATAGAGCGAGTGGTTTGCAACTTCTGATTTCAGTAATTGTATTATGGAATACGGCATAATATATAAAAAACGCAGGCTTACGCCTACTGACAGAAAACGAGAAAGCTCATAAAATTATCTAGTTTACATAAGTAATCTTATCGGTAGTTGTAAAAACAAAAAATATTCCGTCTCAAAATCAAAAGTACTCTTATCTTATTGAGATATAATTAAAAATTTCTAAGATAGTTTTTTATCTGCATTACATTGTGATTTTTATTTATTCGACCATCCTATTTTTTGGAAATTACAAGGTTTATATTATGGTATGAATAAAATAAATAGATATACAGAAAAAAACCTTCCATCTCAAAATAAAAAGTAATCTTAGTTTTTGAGACGGAAGGTGAAATTGAAATGTCACCACGACATATATTCCTTCCCTATCCGTTTGAAAGAACCGTTTATCTCTTTCTTAATAAATAATATGGTACTGAATAACAATCTTTTCATACAATCAGTTCACTTTCTTACTATTTTCCACTTCAAATTCTTTCGGATATATTTCTTTTAACATCGTAGAGGTACTCCCCCCCCAATATTTATTAAAAGGTGTACTTAATTTGTTTTTCACCATCCATTTCCTTCCTCCCATTTTTAATAACTGTGAAACAGATATCCCTGCTTTATTTATTTCATCCTTAATTATTTTTTTCGCTTTCTCTTTTTCCCAAAACCTATTAGGTACTACTTTTAATTCCCATTCTTTAAATTGATTTGGATACGCCTCATTTAACATCTTATAGGGGCTATCCGACCAAAACTTCATGAGCGGTGTCCTCAATCCGTTATTTACAATCCACTTCAAACTATAATGTTTCTTTATATCTTCCTGAGACATGCCCTTTTCTTTGATGATCTGCTTAAAAATCTTTAAACTCTTTTCTTTATCGTTCCAAAATTTATTTGAAACTCTTTTTAATTCCCATTCTCTATATTCATTGGGATATGCTGCATTTAACATCTGATAAGCGTTGTTATTCCAATACTTCAACAGTGGTGTACCTAAATTTCTTTCTCTTAACCACTCCCCACTATGCACATCAAGTACGTCTTCTTTTGTTAATTTTTCTTTTTTCTCAATCCACCAACGTAAGGCCAACAACCCTTTTTCCTTAGTCCAAAAATTCTTAGGAACACATTTCAATTCCCACTCTTTAAATCGATCGGGATATGCTGCATTCAACATTTGATAGGGGCTACCATTAAAATAGCTCGAACATACCTCGCCCAGTTTATTTTCTATTAACCACTTCAAATCATACTTATTTAGTAATTGATACTCTGTTAACCTTTCTTTTTCTTCAATTATTCTCCTTAATATTTCCAATCCTTTTTCATATGTCCAAAAACACTTAGGAATATGCTTTAACTCCCATGGTTCAAATCGATTGGGATATGCTGCGTTTAACATCTCATATGGACTACTTCGATAAACCTGCATCACACTAGTTAATTTGAATTTTGTAATAAGACTCTGGTTCCATTCTTCTTTAATATCATCATTGCTCCATTTTAAAACTTCCTCAATTAAATATCGCGTTACCCTCCTTTTTGATTCGCCATTCACATCTTCGCTCCACGTACCACGGGGAAAACTTTTTCTTTTTCCTTCTAATATTTCTCGATATATTTCCTCTATTTTTATTGTCAAGAATAGTTCACTCTCTTTCTAAAACTTCTCCTTATTCTTACCAGAAGTAATACCATTTGTGGTTTTATTGAAACACGAAGTTTTCGACGCGCAAATAGTAGAATTCCGCCAATTACATTCAATTATTTCAATGAAAGGATTAATGTAATTATAAATATTATAATGATTAAATGCAATATAATAAACTATTAATATAATTTAATCGTACTTTGCATACAGTTTTCTTTTATTTAGATATGAAAAATTGCATCAGAATATAAATTTGAATAAGATGCGCTCTTATAAATAACTAGTTGTAGAAAAAGGAGGATCTGGGTTTATGGTCTATTAAAAACTCTTAAGTCGATGGATATGGAGGTCAGCCCAAATACGTGTAAATCCAGAATCTTTTCAAGATGGGACAGAAAAAAAGCAGTCTTTAAAAATATTATTAGGTTTACATAGTTATCGATAATAGGTATTATGTAAATCTTATTAATACCTAGATACCTTTAAAAAATAAATATTCTAGTAACTGATGCTTAATGTGGAAATGGTAACTCGCGAAAGAAATGTCGAATTTTACAGAAAATTGTATATTTTTGTTGTTTTATTTTTATTTTCATGCTAGACTTATAATTACAAAGAAAGAGTATACAAAAACCCTTAGCGATATAATTGTCGGAATTTTTAGTTTCATTTGTTAGTTTGCTTTACATCATTGACATGTGTGTATGCATTTTTTCCTCCACTCTTTCTTTGCTGTGCCCTTTAGAAAAAAACAACTTGTCTTTGTCCAAGTTGTTTTTTTTCTGTAAAGATTGCATTTATTGTTTATGATTGTTGAAGTAGTAATTCAAAAAAGTACCTATCAGGGACATAGCTTTTAAGGCGAGTTTTTAGAAAGCATTTTTTATGAAAAATTGGCAGGAATCATTTAAAAATTAAAATACCCCCTCTTTTCTTTGTACCTCGACACATTTAATTTGTATAATATTTGAACTACCCCCACTTTCACTTCGTTTAGAAGAGGGGGATTCCTAAGTAAAGAGTTCTATCGAACTCTAATTTATTAGGCTATCCCCACAGTCCTTGCGGTTAGAAGCCTTATCGCTTCATTCTTTAGATTGATACTTGCGTTAATATCCCTATCATGGTGTGTAAGGCAAGAAGGGCAGTCCCATTTACGTAGGTTTAGATT
>Ga0102589_1004028_pt1 | contig 14296 bp, 18 predicted proteins | sample AraplaMF_Col_mLB_FD_76858 | JGI IMG/M metagenome (GOLD analysis project Ga0102589, IMG submission 76858) | Arabidopsis root microbial communities from the University of North Carolina, USA - plate scrape MF_Col_mLB | ecosystem: Host-associated > Plants > Roots > Endosphere | place: USA... | reverse complement strand
TAGAGGCAGATGATGACAATCCCGCACCGTTTGGAATATTTCCATAAAACATAATGTTAATTCCTGAATCAATGCTATATCCAGCTTCTATGAGATAACGAATCATACCTTTTGGATAATTCGCCCAATCATGTTCTTGCTTATAATCTAATTCGTGTAAAGAAAATGAAATAACACCCTTTTCGGGGAAGTTCAGTGAATAGGCACATATTAACGCATCATCTCGTTTACTTGCTAACGCATAAGTGCCGAAAGTAATGGCACATGGAAACACATTTCCTCCGTTATAATCAGTATGTTCTCCAATCAAATTAATCCGACCAGGTGCAAAGAAAGTACGATACTCCTCTTGGTGAAATATTTTCTTAAAACTCTCCATTAACTGGTTATGTATCATCTAAGATCCTCCTCATGCTATTTATCCCGCATTAACGGGCAGTAAGACCCCCACCTCAAATTTCAGCAAGAGCAAAGAAGTTAAGTCGGGAATCAACTGCCCGTAAAAGCCCGATTGGTGAGGGCTAATAATCATTGGGGGATGAAGAATCCCCCCAATGATTAAAGTTTCACTTTATACTGAATTTCCTTTATCCCATACACAACTCGGCTTCTAAATCTGGTTTACTGCCCATTAAACTATGAAATCTATAATGCCCACTATCTCCCATCTTCGCACGAGTTGTTTTCCTTCCTAACTTCGAGTTCATTCCACTAAAAAACAAAGTCATATTATCTTTTTACTAAAAAAATTCAAAAAAGTCAAAATATTTTTAGTAAAAAACATTGTCATATCGTTATATATTTTAGTAAAAAACACTACACCTTTTTACTTTATATTTTAAACTAGACTGAAAAATATACATAGGAGACCACGAAAGAAAATCTAACTAAAAACCATGCTCTCTGTTTTTCAGAAAAACGATCATTTAACTGCTAATCCATTATCTAATTTTATTAATGATGCTGGAGTGATTAAAGAGGCTTATTTTTATTCGATTAAAGTGAAAACAAAGTATATTTTCTTAATTTGACTTGACAGTAAAAGTTAAATATGATGATTCAAGCCCTCATAATTGGTTTAATCACGCAGAAAACCCTCTAAATTTTTATTTATTAACTCCTCTAAGATGTTCTTTAAACTATAAAAAGCTGCCTTTTCACAGGCAGCTTTTTCATCTATTAACCAAATACTTTCTCAAGATCATCTTTATCTTGGCTTAACCAGAAATTCATTAAGCGTTTTGCTCCTTCTAAATCATGAAGCTTCGCTTGACCACACTGCGTTTCGTTTGCAGCTGGAATTTCTGTAATTTGAACCGCATCTTTTAATGTAAGTTCTAATAAATCAATGACTTCACGAACAGTTGGTGTCCCGCTTACAACAAGATAATATCCTGTTTGGCAACCCATTGGTGAAATATCGATAATGTCAAAATGCGGATAACGATCAATATATTTACGTAAATTAAACGCTAATAAATGTTCTAACGTATGAATAACATCTGGCTTCATCGCTTGTTTATTCGGTTGGCAAAAACGAATATCGAATTTATTAACAATACCGTCACTACCTACTTTATGAACACCACAATGTCTTACATAAGGTGCCTTTACAATCGTATGATCTAATTCAAAGCTTTCTACTGATGGCATAAAACATCTCTCCCGCTTTAATTTTAATTCCGTTATATCCAATATGATATAACGGAAATTCGAATTAGTAAAGTATTATGTATAGCCCGTGCTATAATACTAGAAGAATATGCTGGAAAGGAGACCGTTATGAAACAGATTTTTATCGGAATCATACGCTTTTATCAAAAATTTATTTCTCCGATGACACCACCTACATGCCGCTTTTATCCAACATGCTCCCATTATGGATTAGAGGCGTTTCAAAAACACGGTGCTTTCAAAGGTTTTTGGCTCACACTAAAACGTATTTTAAAATGTCACCCTTTTCATCCAGGAGGATTTGACCCCGTCCCGGACAAAAAAGAAAAAAGAAATTAAGCTTCGTAGCCATTCACAACAAGATCTAATTTTCCTGTATCAGGATGAATAACAAGACCGTGGACAGGCACTTCTGCTGGAAGTAATGGATGGTTACGAAGTACAGAAACGCTATGTTCTACACTTTCTTCTACGCTAGAGAATCCTTGTAAGAATCTCTCTAAATCGATTCCAGAATAACGAAGTGTATCTAATTTCTCTTCTGTCACGCCGCGCTCTCTCATTTTTTCAATTGTGCTGCTCGCCTGTATTTTTGCCATACCACAATCATGGTGACCAACAACACATACTTCATCTGCGCCAAGCTCATATACAGCAACTAAAATACTACGCATAATACTTCCAAATGGATGGGAAATAACAGCGCCCGCTACTTTAATAATTTTCACATCACCATTACGCATATTCATTGCTTTTGGTAATAATTCAACGAGACGTGTATCCATACAAGAAATGATTACCATTTTTTTATTCGGGAATTTTCCTGCCTCATACTCTTCATATTTTTTCTCTTCAACGAATTTTTCATTATACTGCAAAATCTCTTCTAATGACTTCATAGTAAATAGCCCCTCTTTTCTTTCATTTAAACTACATACTAAGTGTACCAAAATCAAAAAAATACCAAAAGGATATTACTTTATTGCAAATATATAATTTTTCAGACAACCGACATAATTTCTTCATAATATACACACAGCTCTGTAACAACTCTCCCATACTTTACTCACGTTTCCACTATAAACTAAATGTAGATAATGTTAAAAAGGAGTGAATCTTTATTATGTCCGACGTTCTGTTACTGAGTCGTTTTCAATTTGCAATTACTATTTTTTATCACTTTTTGTTTGTACCTTTGACAATCGGACTTGTTATTTTAGTAGCGTGTATGGAAACACAATATGCACGTACATTAAATCCCACTTATCGAAAAATGGCGAATTTCTGGGGTAAGCTATTTACGATTAACTTCGTAATGGGGATTATAACCGGTATTACGATGGAGTTCCAATTTGGGACAAACTGGTCTGAGTACTCAAAATATATGGGGGATATTTTCGGATCACCACTCGCAATCGAAGCACTTGTTGCTTTCTTCTTAGAATCTACTTTCATGGGAATTTGGTTATTCGGTAAAGATAAAATCTCACCAAAGTTCCGTGCTTTTTGTATGTGGATGGTTGCACTTGGAACAAATATTTCCGCGCTTTGGATTATTACAGCAAACGGCTTTATGCAAAACCCTGTTGGCTACGTGGTGCGTAATGGCCGCGCTGAGTTAAATGATTTCTGGGCACTTGTTACAAATCCATATGCATGGCATATGTTCTTCCATACAGTTATTGGCTGTTATATTGTTGGTTCTTTCTTCGTTATGGCAATCAGTGCCTATCATTTATTACGTAAAAACGATGTGGAGTTCTTTAAAAAATCATTTAAATTTGGTTTAGTTTTAGGATTATTTGCGGCAACTGCAACACCTTTCATCGGTCACCAATCCGGTGCTTTCGCTGCAAAAATGCAACCTGCAAAAGGGGCTGCAATGGAAGCAGTTTGGGAAACTGGTAAAGGTCAAGGCTTCTCAATCATCCAAATTCCCGATGTGAAGAATGAGAAGAACTTTGAATTATTAACAATTCCAAAACTCGGCAGCTTCTTCTATACAAACTCATTTGATGGAGAAATTGTCGGTTTGAAAGATATCCCGAAAGAAGATCGTCCGAACGTAAACCTTGTTTACTATAGCTTCCGTTTAATGGTTGCACTTGGCGTATTCTTCATGGCATTAACTTGGTTTGGTTTCTATTTAAACCGAAAAGGAAAACTAGAAAACTCAAAACGTTTCTTAAAAATTACAATGTGGTCTGTATTACTTCCATATGTTGCGATTAACGCTGGATGGATTGTTGCTGAAGCAGGTCGTCAGCCATGGACAGTATATAAATTGATGCGCACAGCTGAATCTGTCTCACCAATTTCCGTTCCACAAATTTGGTTCTCGTTAATTAGTTTAGTATTGTTCTACACATTGCTTTTAATTGCGGATGTATATCTCATGCTGAAGTTCGCAAAAAAAGGACCTGCAGCATTAGAAGAGCCTACTCAGGGAGGTGCAACTCATGTCTCATGATATGCTTGCAGTCATTTGGTTCGGTTTATGGGGCGTAATTTGGACAGTTTACTTTATTCTTGATGGTTATGCACTTGGTAACGGAATGATTTTCCCGTTCGTTACCAAGGACCGGAAGGAACGAAATCAAATGCAAGAAGCAATTGGCCCGTTCTGGGGTGGTAACGAAGTATGGTTAATTACAGCGGGCGGTGCAACCTTCGCCGCCTTCCCGATCACATATGCGAATATGTTTAGCTACTTATATACACCACTATTTTTAGTATTACTTGCTCTTTTTGCTCGTGCAGCAGGGCTTGAATTTATGCATAAAGATGACTCACCAATTTGGCAAAGCATTTGTAAATGGGCGTTTGCAATTGGTAGCTTCCTTATCGCCTTCTTATTCGGTGTTACATTTGCTAACCTTTACTACGGTCTGCAAATCGGGAAAGACGGCTACGAAGGAACATTACTCAGCTTATTAAACCATTACGGTATTTTAGGCGGGCTCTTCTTCACCGCAATCTTTGTCGTATCCGGTGCACTTTGGGTTATGATTAAAACAACTGGTGAAGTATCAGATCGTGCTTATAAAATTGCAAAACCATTTTCAATGGCAGCTGCGATTATTCTTGCGATTTTCTATGTAGCTACTGCAAACCGTACAAACTTATTCCAAAACTTTACGGAATATCCTGTACTGTTCATTCTTCCGCTACTAGCAATGTTAATGAGTGTCTTAGCAATCATTATGGTTTACAAACATAAAATTGGTTTTGCATTTACATTTGTATGCTTAACAATTGCTATGTTTATGACAACCGGCTTTGCAGGTATGTTCCCAAGAATGTTACCATCACGTATTAACGATGCATATAGTACAACACTATACCAAGCAGCAGGCAGTGAACTAAACTTAAAAATCATGTTCTTCGTCGCAATGGTAATGGTACCAATCGTTATCGGATATCAATTATGGAGCTACACGATTTTCAAAGAAAAAATTCATAAAGACTCTGCAAAAGGATATCACTAGAATGAAAAAAGACGCTCGCTTAGGAGCGTCTTTTTTCATTTAAGGCTTATAGCGTAAATTGTATCCCTTGATCATTCACATCGTTATCATACACATCTGTAGCACTAATTCCATTAAAAGCTCTCACACTAAATCCTACATTAGACGATCCAGAACCGTTATATGCTTTCGTTTGTTCGATTGGATGTACATTATATTTATCACCTAAATTAATTGAACCATTACAGTTTTCAATAACTACACCATCAATAACAGCAGGCATCGTATCACTCACCTTCATTATGTTATTTTCAGTTTATGAAAAGAGCCTAAAAAAATAGCATGTTTACAGTAAAAAAGAAAAAGATATTCTACAACAATGTTTATAATGAATTATTTTTCAACTACGTTATTTACGAAATGTAATATATAATAAATGAGAAAATTATTCATATAAAAAAATGAGGTGTTTACAAAATTGATGTTTTTTGGAAGTATTACGCTTATTTTACTCGTTATTTTTCTATTCTTTTATTTAAGAGATCCTCGAAGTTTATTAATCGGATTTCTATTTAATTTATTCTTTTGTTCATCCCTTATCCTTTTCCTCTATTTAGGTTTCAGCTCGAATTATGCGATATTTAGATTTATTGCAATTATACCATTTATAATCATTTTCTTAATGCTAACCTTTGGCGTATTTGCTTTAATGATTGGACTATTTCTCAATGCGAGAATTTTAATGAGAAAAGAAGGACGTCGTTTATCTAACTGCTTAACTTTAATTGCTGGAATGGGCATGTTGCTTATTATGCTGTCCTTAATAGTTGATCCAACTCGATTTTTCTCTCCTCACTTCCAGCCCATTTTTACAGGAATATTTTTCATTATGGTCTATTTCTTTTTCCATATATCGACTTTCTTAACCGCTTATTTCCTGTATCAATTTAATAGACCAAGATGTAATCAAGATTTCATTATTGTTCTTGGCAGTGGGTTAATCAATGATAAAGTGCCACCACTTTTAGCAAGCCGAATTAATAAGGCGATTGATTTTTACCATAAGCAAGCTGCGGTCGCTTCTCCGCCTACAATCATTTTTTCTGGTGGACAAGGTCCAGATGAAAATCTTCCTGAAGCTGAGGCTATGCAAAAATACGCTATTGAAAAAGGCATTCCTATCGAACATACAGTGCAAGAAAATCGTTCCGTCAATACGTATCAAAACATGCTTTTCTCAAAACAAATTATGGATTCTTTAAAAGATAGGTATAAGAGCATCTTTACAACGAACAATTTTCATCTTTTCCGTGCTGGACTATATGCAAAGCAAGCTGGATTAAACAGCCAAGGAATCGGCTCAAAAACTGCTTTCTATTACTGGCCAAATGCGATGATTCGGGAGTACATTGCGATCGTTGTAATGAGTCGTAAGCGTCATACTAAGGTCGTAGGAGTTATTTTAGGATTCTCTGTTTTCTTATCAGCCCTTAGCTTTTTATTTAGTTAATTTATGTTGGAAAAGCCATCCTTATGAAAGGATGGCTTTTTTTGAAACTGATATTTTTATTACACTGTGTCGAATGGTCAATATATTGTAAAAATCGCCGATATATGAATCGTTTCCATCGATATATCTTAAAAATCGCCGATATGTGGACATGTTATACTTTCATTTCGTTTCCTCTTCTAGCCTTTTTAATTTCCATACAGTCCTAGGAACTGATCGATAATTGATTACATGCTAAAAAAGCATCAATTATCGGTGAACTTTCTTTACATGCTAAATGAATATGACGATATTGTTTCTGTTTTAATTTTTTCATTTCAATGTTTTTATGTGATTTAAAAAACAGCTCAGGCCCCATTGTAATTCCAATATTTTGCGAGACCATATTCACAATCGTTTCGCAATTTAGTACTTCTAATATAATGTTTGGACTTACTTGATAATCAGCTAAATTTTTTATCACTAATGGCTGATACGGACCTTTTGGCATAATAAAATCCATTCCATCAATTTGCTGAACATCCACTACTTTTTGATTCATCAACGAATGATTTTTCGGTAACCCTAATACAATTTCATCTTTGCTAACTGGGATTGATTTTATTTGATTCTTTGTATTTGATTCTAATACAAATCCAATATCCACTGTACCATTCTCAATCCATTCTGCTACTTCTCCATATGTACCTTCAAATAATAAAACCTTAACACCTGAGTAACTCTTTTTAAGCTGCAATAACATAGACGGTAGTATTTGTGCCGCCGCACTCGTAAATGCCCCGATTTTGAGCGTACCTTCCAATCTCTTATTTTGTATAGACACTTCTTGTTTAATCGCCGCTTCGCTCTTTAGCACATTTTGAATATGCGGAAAAATACGATTTGCAAACTCAGTTCTTCTTATTTCAGCCTGCTTATTTCTGTGTAATAAAGGATGACCAAACTCTTTTTCTAAACTAGCAATAGCATGACTCACAGCTGATTGTGTCATGTTTAATTGCTCTGCCGCTCTAGTAAAATTTCCTAACTCTACTACCTTTTGAAAAATTTCATATCTAGCTATCGTCATGAGTTTTGTTCATACCTCCTATGTAAAATATGAATTTCACTAATTTCATTATACTCGTTACGATAAAAATAGAACACTTCATCAAAAGGAGGACTCACATTGAATAAGATTTTTTTATTAACATTTGGGATGTTCGCACTAGGAGTAGATGCTTATATAATGGCAGGAATCTTGCCTCAAATCGCCGATGATTTTCATGTTTCAATCGGGACTGCTGGGCAAACCGTAAGTATCTTCACAATCTGTTATGCCATTGCGGCACCTTTATTTGCTACATGTATGAGAAAGACGAATACAAAACATACATTATTAGCAGCATTATTCCTTTTCACAGTCTCTAACTTCCTGACTGCTGTGACTCATCATTTTATTATTCTATTAATTTCTAGAGGCCTAGCTGGCATAGGTGCTGGTCTTTATTCACCATTGGCGTCATCTGCTGCTGTTACATTAGTTTCTGAAAAAAGAAGGGGGAGAGCTTTAAGCACTGTTTTACTCGGAATGAGTGCTGGAACCGTAATTGGCGTTCCATTTGGTATATATATCGCTTCCATTTATGAATGGCGCATGGCGATGTGGTTTATCGTCACAATTGGGGCAATCGGGATATTTGCTCTCTTTACTAAATTCCCTATGATAGAATCTAGTCCTTTGCCAACATTAAAAGAACGGCTAAGTATGTTCAAAAACAAAAAAATCTCTCTTGTCATGCTTATTACAATGATATTAAGCTTTTGTAGTTTGGGCTTGTATACATACTTAGATTCCATCATTATTGCATACGGATTCCAAAAATCTATCCTATTTATTTGGATGTGGGGAATCGGCGGAATTGCCGGAAGTTTTATAATCGGGTTTATAATGGATTTTTATAAAAAGCCAAAGATCATATTACTGTACTTAATGGGAATCATGTTTTTCTCATTTATATGTATGGGAGTTTTCCACGAAACTGCGTTATTGTTAGCCATCTGTTTAATTCTTTGGGGAAGTACAGGGTGGGCGGCACTGGCCACCCTGCAAAAAACACTCTTAGAAATTAGTCCAGATCACGCTACCATTTCAATTGCCTTACTTAGCTCTATTAATTATTTTTCCGGTTCCATCGGGACAATGACAAACGGAATATTTTTAGAAAAAGGAATAGAACCTATCACTTTGCCTTATATAATAGCCAGTATATTACTTTTAGCCATAGGAGGACAAATCCTTTTTATCGATAAAAAAATTGTAAAAGTACGTAAATCTCACTAAATCATTATTTAAAACAATAAGCCTCTATCTTCTTCTTTTAACACGCTATCCGAAAGATTTCTCCTTCCTCAAGCGTGTGTAGGGCGATAGCCCGACGCTAGGTGGGAGTATTACTGCCTGCGAATAGCGGGATAAATAATTATATTTGTATCATAGTGCTCGAAAAAAAGCCCAAGAAGCATTTCCTTCACTTCTTGAGCTTTTTTATGTTTATCTTCTCTTCGTAATCTTCCCAGATCCGCCAACCCTTGTTTTAGGGGGAGACGTATTCTTCGGCGGGCTTTTAATCGAAGATTTCGGCTTCACATCTGAACCACTAGAACCGCCCGGTGATTTAATAATCTTTCCTTTATTCTCAGTAGACGGTGGTACAGTTTTCGTCTCTTTTTCTGTAATACTTCCTTTATCGCCTACGGATGTCTTTGGATCTACTTTATCACTTCTCTTAATAATAGAACCCTTACCTTGCTTTGTAATAGGCGGTGGTGTCTTCTTCTCTTCTTTTGTAGGCGGTCTTTCTGGAATAACCGGTTTATGATTTTTCCGATCTGTATATCCACGGTAATCGCCATGATACGATTTACGCGAATCAAATATATCGTCTAATATACTTGCTAAAATATAACCTTGTAAGAAAGATGGCTGATAATTTTGACGGACAAACTCTTTGTTACTTATCTCAATTAATGTATCCGATGGTTTCTCTTTGTCTTTCTGAATGTTGTATATTTTATCAGAATACACAAGGAACATCTGATTTTCATCTTCTTTAGACGCTTGTTTTGGTTCCTTTTCATCAATCAGCTCCTTTGCCACCTCTGGAACTGATCGATTGGCGGCCCTATACACATATGATTCTTGCTTGCCGTCTTTTGCAACTGATTCTAATGGGTAACGATCTTGAATCGATTTTTCATTTTGACACCCCGATAAAGCAAAACCAGCAATTACAAGTAATGTAACAATGGCAAAGATAGGGATTATGAATGATTTAATCATGGTAAACAATCGGTTTGACATGATTACCTCCCCCTTACGTTGCCCTTATAATTTGTACATCAGCAGAAAGAATCGATTCTCCCTCATACATCATTGTACGGCCATCTTGCCACTCAATGCGAAGTAGCTTCCGGTTGTCAGATTGGAACTCCCATACGTGTTGTTCATCAGATATTGCAAATGGCGTTTTCCCCATCACAACGGCACGTCCGTTATATTGCTCTTCCATATGATACTCGATATCATCCATTTCAATCGTTGTTGGAATCTCATTTATAGAATCTAAACGACCATCAATTGGTGCATATAGTTTATAATAGGTGCTTTCACGATTTTCAATTTTTAAATAGCGAATGGTCTTCCCGTCCTGCAATGTTAAAATAATTTCATTCCGAGAATGCATACTTGTTTTTCCAATCATTTCGTACATCACTAATGAAACTTCGATCATATCACCAGGCGTTAACGTTAATAGGCTTTTTTCTGGCTTAACGGGCTCCGGACTTTTCATTATATTTTTAATTCGTTTGAATAAACTCATAATCTATCCCCTCCTTTTCTCGTTATAGACAAGCTGCTAAAATGAGGGCCCCGACAACATGTAACGAACCAGCTAATAAAGCGTGTGCAACATTCCCTTGTTTCGTTCCCCCTTCTAAATCTAAACCAGCCACTTTTTTCAAAATGAGTTCGATAAACATTTCTACAACTAACAAAATAACGAATGAAACTGCCGATGCAAGCAGCGCTTGCCATAAATCATTTGCTTTCGTAATCGACTGTGACAAAATATATCCTTGCGCAAATAACTTCATAATAAAGCGCGTTGTCACAGCAATATTCCCTTTTTTAATTTCTGCCAAATCATTATATTTTGTAAAGATAGAATCAACCCACATAAGTACAAATAAAAGAACAGCGCTTGCTCCTGTCCATACAAGCATGGCTAACACATTCATCCATGTCATGGTGAAACCTCCTCTAGAGAATAATAGAAAACCGACATGATTGATTTTCATGACATGTCGGTTCCTTTATCTTCTATATATCCATTTTGATTTTCCAACACATAAACCGCGGCTATGAAAACAAAAACAGGTCTCCTCTTTTTGTTTTCACGCGGCATGGGGCGAAAAAGGGCACTGACCGCTCCTATGCACGGGCGGATCCTCTCTCCAACCTAAAAAGAAAAGTTTTTCATTTTTATATTATTTCTCATACTGTTTCATAATACGTGCTAGTTCATCATCCACAGCTGAGTTTTTATTTAAAGCCGCAAATTCATCATCTAACGACTTTTCTTTTTTATAAATTTCACCGCTTGCTTCTGCTTCAGCCTCTAATTGAAGAGCTTTTTCTTCCATACGGCTTAAACCAGCTTTTGCTGTATTTGCATCAAATCCAGACATTGCTTGATTAATATTCTTTTGTGCTTTCGCTGCGTTCACACGCGCCACAAGTGTTTCACGTTTATTTCTCAGTTCAGTTAATTGTTTGCGCATTTCTTCCAATTTCGCACGAAGATTATCAGCTGCTGCTTTATTTTGCTCATAGCTCGCTTTGTATTCATTCATCTTTTGCTCTGCATTTTGTTTTTCTTCTAAAGCACGGCGCGCAAGATCAATATTATTTGCTTGAACAGCCATATGTGCTTGTTCTTCACGTTTCTTTACAAGTGCTTCTTGTTCTTCAAACAATAATTTAAACTTTTTCTCAAGCGCAATTTGAGCTGCTACACTCTTCTCAGCTTCTTGTACATCCTCTTGCATATCGCGTAAATATTGATCCGTCATCTTAACTGGATCTTCTGCCTTTTCAATTAATGCATACACATTTGACATCGTTAAATCTCTTAATCGTTTAAAAACAGACATTTAAACTCCTCCTATAAACTGCTTCATATTTCAAATTCAATACCTGGAAAACTAAAAATTCTTCCTCTACAGTAAGAATATTCATTTTTAAAGCCTATGTGTACATTATATCAAAACTAAGATGTCCTTACATGTTATTTCTTGAATATGCAAACTATAATATGACATTCCCTTCTCAACATTGACCTCATGTCAAATCCTTTGATATCCTCAAAATCAATTATTCAAACCACTATAAATAAAGAAGTCAGAACAAAAAGGCACATCTGATTGATATACAATCAATTCGAAGCAATTCCCAGCACCCTGAGGACTATCCAAAATAATAATGACTCATACTAAAAATAGATATAGATGCTTAGATGAAATGAGTGATATGTATATGCCGATGGAACAAGAGGTTAGAGAGTATTTAGTTACAGGTTCCTATCTTGTAGTTATTGTTTCTTTAATACTTCTAATATATTGGTTCATTAAGTACAAAGAAAAAAATATCATCTGGTTTATTGCACACTTCTTAACCCTTTCTTTAAGTTTATTCCTCCTGATAACCCTCCTAATTGGACCTAACTTTTCTAACTACAATATGGCATCAGAAGAAAATTCACTTCAATTAGCCTTATCAGGAATCACTTGGGTAGTAAGTATTCTTTTCCTGTTAAAAGGAATTTCGGAGTTTATTAAATAAAACGTTCGTAATACAAATTACATCTAATCAAAAAAGGTTATGTGCTGTTTTTAGCTGCCATTTCTCACATTTTTAACTCTTTTCACTAAATTACATCATTGTAATGTTACTGTAAGCTAACTCGATAGGTAGAAGGGCGTTATTCTTATAAAATGAAGTCAGAAGTCGAGGTTAAGACAAAAAACACTTTTGCTTCTCTAAATTTTAAAAACAATACATTTGTATTTACTATTACGTATATAAAAAGGAGACAGGAAAAATGAAAAAATTAGTAGGAATCGGGTTAGCAGCGGCCATTTCATTCGGAGCATTATCAGGTTGTTCTTTACTTGGAGAAAAAGCAAATGGCTTAGTATTATACGGAACAGAACAACAAGTTCAACAAATAGCAGATAAGAACAAAACAGAGGTAAAAGAAAAAGATGTATATAAAATGAAGCTTGCAACATTAGAAGGTAAGAAAGTGCTTGTAATGGATAAGAAAACTGGTGAAGAACTAGTGAAAAAAGAGCTACTCAAGAAAGTAGAAAACGAAGATACAAAAGCAATCAATAAATTACCAGCTGTAACAGCTGACCAAGGTATATTATTTGCGAAAGAAAAAGTAGGGAATGCTACAATTGATGGAGCTAAATTAAAATACGAAGGTAACACAATTATCGGTGATGGTCGTCGATATGTGGATATGTTTGCAATCGTTGATGATGCCGCATATGGTACTGTGAAGGGCGAAGAAAAATCTGTAGGTGTACTAAAATTTGATAAGGACCCAAGCAAAGAATTACCTAAAAAAAATGAGTTAGACGCATCACAACTTGTGAAAATTAAATAGCAAGTCATAAAGTGAAACTTTAATCAGTGGGGGTTTTCTCCATCCCCCACTGATTATTAGCCCTTACCAATCGGGCTTTTACGGACAGTTCATCTCCCATCTAACTTCTTTGCTTTCGCTGAATTTTGAGGTGGAAGTGTTACTGTCCGTTAATGCGGGATAAAAAAAGCTTTGCGAAATCCGCAAAGCTTTTTTCTACTTATTAACGACTTGCTCCATATCAGGACTACAACTATTTGACTGACATGATTTATTTAAGGAACATGCTGCGCATTTCCCTTTTTTACTTCTCTTCACAAAATTGAATAATGTATATCCTGCATAACCAAAAATGATAGCTCCAATTACAATATTGACCATCATTATGATACATCTCCTTCTAGAATCCGAGTAAGGATCCGACTTGGTATATAACGAACGTTAATACGTAAGCCACTATAAGTGGATAAACAACAGAGAAAATTGTCCACTTGACAGATCCTGTTTCACGACGAATAACAGCTACTGTCGCCAAACATGGAACATATAATAAAATGAAGAACATAAACGCATATGCTGATAATGCAGTATAGTGCGCTCCCATTACATTTCCTAATACATCTTCTTTCACCGCATAAATAATGGCCATTGTAGAAACAACAACTTCTTTTGCTAAAAATCCTGTTAATAATGATGCCGCTGCTTGCCACGTTCCAAAACCGAGCGGTACTAAAATTGGTGCCACGAACCCACCAATCATTGCTAAGAAACTATCTCCCATATCTACGCCAAATCCAGATGGACCAGCATAGTTGAGTAACCAGATAACAACAGATCCACCAAAGATAAATGTACCAGCTTTACGTACGAAACCCTTTCCTTTTTCCCACGTACTAAGCCACAATGTTTTTGCTTGTGGTACACGATAAGGCGGAAGCTCAATAACGAAA
>Ga0102589_1004024_pt1 | contig 14301 bp, 18 predicted proteins | sample AraplaMF_Col_mLB_FD_76858 | JGI IMG/M metagenome (GOLD analysis project Ga0102589, IMG submission 76858) | Arabidopsis root microbial communities from the University of North Carolina, USA - plate scrape MF_Col_mLB | ecosystem: Host-associated > Plants > Roots > Endosphere | place: USA... | reverse complement strand
AAGATGCGAAGATCACCACAGAGATCGGCGATTGCCCGAAGCTCGGCCTCCTGCTGCCGCCAATCGAAGCTGGCCCAGTCCTCGGAATGCAGGATCTGCGATTTCGAATATCCCGAAAGTGCGCCTTCGCAGAAATTGATGACCCGCGCGCCATCAGCAGCGGTGGCCGCAATCATGCTCCGGATTGTTCGGCCATTCGCGGTAATGTCAGGCGAAACGATGGTCTGTGCTGCGGCTATCTTCAACGGCGCACCTCTCGCGATTCGGCTCGCATTTTTCAACTATTCGACGCTATTTGGAACCGCAAATTGGCGACGATGAAGGTGCGCGAGGCGAAGCGCGTTAAGGGGCGCCGACAGCGCGCAGCACGCCGATCAGCGCCTTTCCATCGGTGAAATAGGGATCGCCGCCACCGTTGCGGCCGGTCCTCGTGGCGCCGATGCCCGCGATCTCGTAAGTCGACGACAATTGCCCGGCTGCCTGAAGATCGCCGATAACAAGATCTCGCTCAGCGTCGACATCAGGCGCGATGTGATGGGTGATCTGGCCGGTATCGTGGCTGAAGCCTACCCCGCGATCAAAACTCGCCGATCCAAGCCACAGCGGTTGCCCATCTGCACCGCTGCTCTTGGTTTGCCAGAAACGGACGTGGTGGCGCTCGTCGGCGCTCTTGCCCACGGCCTTTTCAAATGCCAGATCCTGCTGGCGGCCCTCGAACAGCAATGGGCTCACGGGAGCGTCGAGGTCGGGCCGATCGAGCACGACGCTCAAGCCGATTTCGGCTGATGTCCGCAGCGTGATCTTGTCGGCCGGGTCCCACCCAGCCGATGCAAATGCCCGAAGCACGTTCTCCTTCGAACCGACGAGCCCAACATTGATGGGGTCGCCGGGAATATCCTGCTTGGTGGTCGTCACCATTGGACCGAATTCCGCAATACGGCTGGCGTCGCGATGGATCCATATTTCGGGAATGAGGAAATAAGTGACAAGCAGATAGGCGACCAACAAGACCGCCACAGCGCCGATCGCCATCCGTGTTTTCGTCAAACGTCTCATCGAAGTCCCCCCAACCTCGACGTCATCATACGATTCTCCAGTCATGTGGCCAACACCTAGGTGCGCACCCATGCATCATCGGCATCCGACTACACCCGCACCCTTGCCATCCGGCCCCGTTGCGCTTAGCTCTCGGGCACCACGAATCCGGATATCGAATGCCGCACAAGGTCTCCCTGTCCCGTCTCAAGCTGACCGACTTTCGCAACTACGCGTCTGTCTCGCTGTCGCTCGACGGTCGGCATGTGGTGCTGACGGGGGACAATGGCGCCGGCAAGACCAATCTGATGGAGGCCGTATCCTTCCTGTCGCCGGGCCGCGGCCTGCGTCGTGCCACCTATGGCGATGTCACCCGTGTCGGTGCGACGGCCGGATTTTCGATCTTCGCGGAGCTCGATGGCATAGAAGGCGAGGTGGAAATCGGCACGGGTGTCGATACCACCGACGACAGCATTTCCCGCCGCCTGCGGATCAACGGCACGCCTGCAAAGTCGGCCGATGAACTGACCGACCATCTCCGTCTCCTGTGGCTGACGCCCTCGATGGATGGCCTCTTCACCGGTGGTTCGTCCGAGCGCCGCCGTTTCCTTGATCGGCTCGTGCTGTCGCTCGATCCGGCCCATGGCCGCCGTGCCAGCGATTTCGAGCGCGCCATGCGCAGCCGCAACAAGCTGCTCGACGAGCGTCGCTTCGATCCCGCCTGGCTCTCCGGCCTCGAACAGCAGATGGCAAGCCTCGGCATTGCCATGGCGATGGCACGCCAGGAGATGCTCGGTCTTCTTGCCCGCCTCATCGACGAGACGCACGAAACCTCGCCCTTTCCCGCCGCTGCGCTGGAGCTTGCGGGCTTTATGGATGGTCAGTTCTCGCGCCCCGCCGTTGATCTTGAAGATGACTATGCGGCTATGCTTGCCGAGAGCCGCTACCGCGATGCCGCGGCCGGCCGCACGCTCGACGGCCCCCATCGCGCAGATCTGCTTGTCCGCCACCGGCAAAAGCAGATGGAAGCATCGCGCTGTTCCACCGGCGAGCAGAAGGCGCTGCTGGTCGGACTGATTCTTGCCCATGCCCGTCTGGTGGCTAATCTCACGGGCCATGCGCCGATTCTCTTGCTTGATGAGATTGCCGCGCATCTCGACGAAGGCAGGCGTGCTGCGCTTTTCGACCTCATTGACGCGCTCGGCGGCCAGGCCTTCATGACAGGCACGGACTGCGCCATGTTTTCCGCTCTCGGCGAGCGCGCGCAATTCTTCACCGTCGCCGATGGAAAGGTTTTCGAATGACCGATGCCGCTTCCCCCTCAACCAAAGGCCATGCTAGCATCGCGCCCATGGAACCGCTCAGCCCGGAAGAAATCGCGCGATATCAGCGCCATATCCTGCTTCCCGAGATCGGTGGCGCAGGCCAGCAGAAACTGAAATCCGCCCGCGTGCTTGTCATCGGTGCCGGTGGGCTGGGAGCGCCGGTCCTGCAATATCTCGCAGCCGCCGGCGTCGGCACGCTCGGTATCGCCGATGACGACCGCGTTTCGCTTTCCAACCTGCAGCGGCAGGTGATCCACGATTCCGGCACGATCGGCGAACTGAAGACGCAGAGCGCCGCCTTAGCGATTGCAAGGTTGAACCCGCACGTCAACGTGATCCGCTTCGAAGAGCGCTTCTCGCCTGACACGGCGCGCCGCCATCTCTCAGGCTTCGATCTGCTGATCGACGGCTCCGACAATTTTGATACGCGCTATACGGCGGCCGACGCTGCCGAGACTGCGCAAATCCCCTTGGTGACAGGCGCGGTTGGTCGCTTCGATGGCTCCGTCACAGTGCTCAAGCCCTACGAGACGGTGGAGGATGGCAAACCGAACCCAACCTATCGCGATCTCTTCCCCGAGAAGCCGCCGGCTGGTCTGATCCCGGCCTGTGCGGAGACCGGCATCATCGGTGCGCTGACCGGCGTGATCGGCACGCTGATGGCAATGGAAGCGATCAAGCTCGTCACCGGCACGGGCGAACCGCTGATTGGACGGCTGCTGCTCTATGATGCGCTTGCCGCCCGCTTCGACACGATCCGCTACAAGAGGCGTCGCCAGAAACAGAGCCCGGCGTCATGAACATCATTCGGATCGATGAAGACTTTCAACGCTGGGAGGAGTTGCTGGCGCTAGTCCTGTCGTCGTTCGCCTATATGAACGACCGGATCGATCCGCCATCCTCCGCCTTGAAGCTCACGCCGACGACGCTTGCCGATAAGGCGCGTTCTGAAATCGCCTATGCGGCAATGGAAGGCGACGCTTTATGTGGCTGCGTCTTTCTGCGACCAGAAGAAGCCTGCCTCTATGTCGGCAAGCTGGCGATCGCGCCCGACGCGCAGGGCCGGGGTATCGGCCGTCGGCTGCTGGCGGTCTCGGAAGAGGTGGCGCGGTCCCACTCCCTGCCATCACTGAGGCTCGAAACGCGCATCGAGCTTGTCGAAAACCACGATGTCTTTATCCGCTGGGGATTTGAGAAGACTGCTGAAAATGCCCATCCCGGATTCACCAGGACGACATCGATCGAGATGCGCAAGCCTGTTCCGGCCTAGCGGCCCGGCAGCACGCGGTTCGGCGGGCGATGGCCATCGATAAAGGTGCGGATGTTGATGATCACCTTGTCGCCCATGTCGATGCGGCCTTCGATCGTCGCCGAGCTCATGTGCGGCAAAAGTACGACCTTGCCTTCATTTGCGAGCTTGACGAGCTTCGGATTGACCGCCGGTTCATTCTCGAAGACGTCGAGACCGGCGCCCGCCAGCTTTCCCTCCCGCAGACTCTTGATCAGTGCCGCTTCGTCAATCACGTCGCCGCGGGCGGTGTTGACGAGGTAGGCCGTCGGCTGCAGCAGCGCCAGACGGCGGGCCGACAACAGATGGAACGTTGCCGGTGTCGAGGGGCAATTGACAGAAACGATGTCGACGCGGGCGAGCATCTGGTCGAGGCTCTCCCAGTAGGTCGCCTCCAGCTCATCTTCGGTCGCCGGGTTGACGCGCTTGCGGTTGTGATAGTGGATCGAGAGGCCGAAAGCCTTGGCGCGGCGCGCAACGGCGGTGCCGATCCGCCCCATGCCGACGATGCCGATGCGCTTCCCGTGAATCCGTCGCCCGAGCATCCAGGTCGGCGACCAGCCGGGCCACTCGCCGGGATGGTCGGTCAGCACCCGCGCGCCTTCACCCAAGCGGCGCGGAACGGCGAGGATCAGCGCCATGGTCATGTCGGCGGTGTCTTCGGTCAGCACGTTCGGCGTATTGGTGACGGTGATGCCTTTGCGAGCCGCCGCCTCGACGTCGATGTGATCGGTGCCGTTCGAGAAGCTGGCGATCAATTTCAGCTGCGGCCCGGCCTCCTCGATCACCGTGGCATCGATCCGGTCGGTGACGGTCGGAACGAGCACGTCGGCGCTTTTGACGGCGGCGATCAGCTCGGCTTTGGAGCGCGGTGCATCGTCGATATTGAGTTCCGCGTCGAAGAGTTCGCGCATGCGCGTCTCGACCGCATCGGGCAGCTTCCGCGTGATGTAGACCTTCGGTTTTTTCTTCGTCGTCATGTGCGCCGGCGCTAACTTGTTCAGAGGTCCTTAACCAAGACGCGGGATAATTTTCCCGTTCCGGGGAATTTCTACCAGACCCGCGCGCGAAGACAAACAAAACTCGCTCAGCGTGCGCAGGAATGTCGAATTCCCGGAATCAGGCAGCAGTCCTGCCCTCCTCTGAGCAAACGGAAGTCCCATGCATAGCAAAGTCCTGAAATCTTGCCTCGCCCTTGCGATCGGTTTCGTGCTTTCTGCGGGAACGGCTGAAATGGCCTCCGCACAGGCTGCAAAGGGACCAAGTGGCCTGCCGCTGCCGCGCTTCGTCACGCTCAAGTCCAAGCGCGTCAACCTGCGCATCGGCCCTGGCACCGACTATGCGGCCTCATGGATGTATCTGAAGGCCGGCCTGCCGGTCGAAATCATTCAGGAATACGACAACTGGCGCCAGATCCGCGATGCCGACGGCACCGAGGGTTGGGTCAACCAATCGCTGCTGTCGGGCTCGCGTGCGGCAATCGCCGCCCCGTGGATGAAGGGCAAGGGTAAGTCTGTCTACGTCAACATGCGCCGCGATGCCCAGCCGTCGGCAAGCGTCGTCGCCAAGCTCGAGCCCGGCGTCATGATGAACATCGGCGAGTGCAATGGCGACTGGTGCTTTGCCAAGATAGACGGCGCCGAAGGATGGGTGGCGCAGTCGGAAATCTGGGGCGCTTATCCAGGCGAAGCCTTTAAATAAGGTTCGCCTGCTTGCCGGCCTCGGCAAGCGACTTCATCGGCCTCGGGCCGATCTGCTGGATCACGATGCCAGCCGCGAGGCAGCCGAGCTTGCCGCAGTCTTCCAGCGTCCGACCCTGTGTGTAGCCATAGAGGAAGCCGGCGGCAAAGAGATCGCCCGCGCCTGTGGTGTCGACCAGTTCCCTGATCTTGATCGCATCCACGTAGAAGCGCTCGCTGCCCTTGAGAATCACGGCGCCGTTCTCGCTCATCGTTACGGCCGCGATCTTGCAGTCCTTGGCGATAAGGATCAGCGCTTCTTCGAAGTCGTCGGTTTCATAGAGCGCCAGCGCTTCCTGACGATTGGCGAAGACGATGTCGACGGTGCCGGAGCGCATCAGGTCGAGGAATTCGCCGCGATAGCGGTTGACGCAGAAGCTGTCGGAAAGCGTCATCGACATCTCACGGCCGTTCTCGTGGGCGATACGGGCGCATTCGCGGATCGCTTCCTTGGCGCGCGGCGGATCCCAGAGGTAGCCTTCGAAATAGGTGACCTTGGACTGGGCGACGACATCGGCCTCGACGTCTTCGGGCCCGAGCTCGACGCAGGCGCCGAGGTAGGTATTCATCGAGCGTTCGCCGTCTTCGGTGACGAAGATCATCGAGCGCGCGGTCGGCGGGAATGTCCCCTTCGGCTGTGTCTGATAGTGAACACCCTGCGCATGGATATCGTGCGCGAAGATTTCGCCGAGCTGGTCTTCCGCGACCTTGCCGAAATAGGCAGCCTTGCCGCCGAAGCTCGCCACACCCGCGGCCGTGTTGCCGGCGCTGCCGCCGGAGGCCTCCACCGCCGGTCCCATGCGCGCATAGAGAAGTTCTGCGCGCTCGGCATCGATGAGGTTCATCGCGGCCTTGGTGATCTCATTGTCAATGAGGAACTGGTCGTCGCAACGCGCGATGATATCGACGATCGCGTTGCCGACAGTCAGAACATCGAATTTGGTCATGAAAGGGAAGGTCCCGGGTTAGGTGATAGCCGGTGACCGGTCTTAGCGAATTTTCGCCGCATGGGAAGCGGAAATGCCGCTGGGCCGTCTATCTCATCGCAAAAATGCACTGTGACGGGTCAAATGTCGCCGGCCGCCCCCCCGTGACCGCGGCGTTCAAAAGGCGCGTCTCAAGCAGCGGCAGCATAGATCAGGTCGGGCTTTACGAGCCACTCGTTCTTGCGCAAGGCAGTGACATCGAGCCTGCCACGTCGATCGCGACGGGCAATTCCAACGAAACGATAGCGGCTGCCCCTGGTGTCGACTACGCGAGCGGGGATCGGTGTGCCGTCGATATGGCCGATAACCGGTCCGTCGGAACGTGCGCCGTTGAGGAAGAAATACTCATGGGGGAGGTTCCTGCTTACCATCCTACTATCTTTCGTCGTTTGGTCGTGTGCCCTGCGCAGCCTCGCGGGCGCGCTTTTCGTCGTCGGGGCTGGCTTTCTCCAAATGAAAGTCGCTTTTTGATGGCGACCTTGGAAAAAGACGTGTTTTCTTGATCTCCACGACAAATTGCTTCCTTTGGGGATGCATGTACGTTTCCTGCTGGTTGGCAAACAGGTCACGTGAATATGCCCTCGACGGGCGGCCGGGGTTCGTGACCTCTCGTCACAGGATGCGTGCAAAGCCATAGCCGTTCCATTCGGACGACGGGCCTCCGACATTAAAATCTCATATCATCTGATAAGGGCGCATGGCCGACGGCGGCGAGCTAGTGTTCGATCTGCTGCTCTGCCACGGTGCTGGCGATGATCTGATCGGAACCCTTTGCATAGAGCGGGAGCGTCAAGGTGATCGCCTCGCTGCGCCCGTTGATGGTGGCGGTATATCGCTTGTAAACGCGATCCTGCCCTTGCTCTTCACCCGCCGAGACAGCGTTCACCTTCTCGACCAGCGCTTTCTCGAAAACATCCGCGTCGACGTCCCCAAGTGCCACCGTGCAGCCTTCGACGGTTTTGCCGCCGACATCCGCCCGCGAGACCACCAGTGCTTGAAAGCTCTCAGCTTCGCCGCCGCTGACGATCCATCCTTCCAGCGCTTCCGGATTCTCCATCGGGGTGAAGGTCAGCGCCATATCCTCTGCCATCGAAGGCCATTCGTCGGCTTTCGCACGCTCAGCCGTGCGCTCGAAGTCCGGGCCAGAGGAAACGCAGCTGTCGTAAAAAAATGAAAGTTTGGAACTCGCGTCATCGGCAAATGATGGCCCAGCGGCAAAGAGAATGACGAGGCAGGCAGCCAAAGTACGCTTCATGTCGTCTCCGAGCGGCGGAGTCAGTGCGGCCCTTCGGCCGCACTGACCGTTTTCAAACTTGCCGGACATTGTCGGCAGACGTTCTGCCGGTTCGACGGTCCTGCGCTACTTCGAACGCTATGCCCATTCCTTCTTTCACGGTGTCGATCCCGCCTCGTTGAGCGGCCGTGATGTGAAGAAAGACGTCGGTTCCGCCGTCATCCGGAGTGATGAATCCGAAGCCCTTGTCCTGGTTGAACCACTTGACTTTACCTGTTGGCAAAATTTACCCCCATGTTGGTCTCCCCAGCCGGCATCGGACATCGCACGATTTTGCCGGTGGGCACAAGAGCATTTGAAAATACAGCGGGACACCGCGTTGCTCTGGTGGCCGTGGCCGACTTCTGAGCTTGCGCATGCCAAGACGACCCGGTTGCGTCCCACCTATAAGCGTGCGGCTGGTGGTCCCTCGCATTTCATATAGCGGGAATCCGTCATCCGCATGTCATTTCCCCGTCCTATAAGCATCCTCAACGATATTGGCATGAGCGGCTTCCGAGCGGCAGCCAATGAAGAAGGGAATGACGCCCTTCGACGATACCGGAGTGACGCTGACCACGGATGAACTGGCAGCATTGCAGACCGGCTATCCGGCAGGACCGGATGCGGAAAAGCGGGCAGAGCCCTGGGCAGAGCCCGCTTTTTTTGCTTTTATGTTTTGGCGGTTTGTCATCACGGCCGTTTTGCTGCTAGGCATGCTTATTCCCTCGCAAGGCAGCCGCATTGAATGTCAGCCATCATCTTCGACGTCCTTCCCATCTTTATCATGATCCTTATCGGCTGGCTGACCGTGAAAATACGGCTGATGAAGGCGGAGATCGGCGATGCGCTGAGCGAGTTCGTCTTCAAGATCGCCGTGCCGCTGTTGTTGTTCCGCACGATCGCCAACGCCGATTTTCACGGTGCCTCGCCCTTCCGTCTCTGGATCGCCTATTTCTCGGGCGTCGGAGTGACTTGGGTCGCGGCCCATATCGCCGCGACGCGCTTCTTCGGGCGCGATGACCGCATTGGCGTGCTTGCCGGTGTATCGTCAGCCTTCGCCAACACCATCTTCATCGGACTGCCGCTCGTTCAGCGCACGGTCGGTGACAAGGGGCTCGTGCCGCTCTCGATTCTGATCGCGGTCCATCTGCCTGTGATGATGATTATCGGAACCATCCTGATGGAGCGCGCCGAGCACAAGATCGCCGGCAAGAAGGAGCGCAGCATCGCCAAAGTGGTGCGCCAGATCGCCCACAATCTCGTCAAAAACCCGCTGGTGATCGGCTTGGCCGGCGGTGCTGCCATGCACCTGTTAGGGCTCACCATGCCGGGACCGGTAGGCGCCATAATCGATCAGATCGCCGGTGTCGCCGGGCCGGTCGCGCTGATTTCACTCGGCATGGCGCTTGAGAAATACGGCATTTCAGGCAACGCCGGCATCGCCAGCGTCACCTCCGCCTTCAAGTTGTTGCTGTTGCCGGCCTGCGTCTGGGCGGCGAGCCATCTGGTCGGGCTTGCCAGTGACTGGACGGCGGCCCTGGTGCTGATTTCGTCGGTTCCAACGGGCGTCAACGCCTGGCTGATCGCCAACCGTTTCGGTGTCGGCCACAGCCTGGCAGCTTCGACGATCACGCTAACGACGGCGCTTGGCGCCATCTCCGTTTCGTTCTGGGCCTTTTTGCTCGGCGGCTAGGCAAAGAAAAAGCCCGGCGTCAGCCGGGCTTCGATTTTCGTCTGGAACCGAGCAGCGACTTACTGCGTCGCGCTATCCGGTGCGTTCGGATCCGGAAGCGGAACCGGCGAATCGGCCAGCGTGTGAAGGTAAAGGATGACGTTGGCGCGATCCGTGTCCTTCGGAAGACCGGCAAAGCCCATTGCCGTGCCGGCAACGTACTTCTTCGGTGCTGCCAGGAAGTGGTTCAGATGATCGAAGGTCCACTTCTCGCTGCCGCCCTTGGAGAAGTCCTTCATGCCGGACGAGTAGGCAAAACCTTCATGCGTGGCGATCGGACGATCGACGAGACCGAAGAGGTTCGGACCAACCTTGTTCGGTCCCCCCTTGGTCGCGTCATGACAGGCCTGACACTTCTTGAAAACAGCCTCGCCGGCCTTGGCGTCCGCCTTTGCAAGTAGCTGTGCGATCGGAACGGCTGCAGCCGGTGCGGCCTCGCCGCCACCAGCGGCAGCGGCCTCTTCGGCGACGATCGCGAAACCTTCCTTCTCCGGGCTCTCCGAATGAAAGATTCCCTCCGACGCGATGGAGACGGTCATCAGAACGAAAACCGTTCCGAGCAGTGCCCCCACAGCCATATTCACGTATGAATTCATCTGCAATGCTCCCCTTGCAGCCGGCAGACATAAAACCGGACCATCTTGAAATCGCGCGGAACCTATGTCTTTTGGCTATTCGTTGCAACAGTCTAAATGGCCTGTTGCGTGAGACTTTTTGACACCTTTCCGCCCGGATTAGAAGGCCCGAACAATGACCAGTCCAAATTTAGATGACGTGCTCGTGCTGATCCCGGCCCGCATGGCATCGACCCGTCTTCCAGGCAAGCCGCTCGCCGATATTTGCGGGCTGCCGATGATCGTGCAGGTGGCGCTGCGGGCGAAGGAAGCCGAAATTGGCCGCGTGGTTGTCGCGGTTGATGACCAACAGGTCCATGATGTCGTGGCCGCGGCAGGCTTTGAAGTCATCATGACCAGCAAGGATCATCAGTCCGGTTCGGATCGCATTTACGAGGCGCTCATGAAGGTGGATCCGGAGGGGAAAGCCAAGTTCGTCGTCAACGTGCAGGGCGATCTTCCGACGATCGAGCCGGAGACCGTTCGCGCCGCGCTGCGCCCGCTGGAGGATCCGAGCGTCGACATCGCAACACTGACGATCGAGATCGAGGACGAGGCCGACAAGACGGCACCGCATATCGTCAAGGTCGTCGGCTCGCCGATCTCGGAAAGCCGCCTGAAGGCGCTCTACTTCACCCGCACGACGGCACCCTACGGTGATGGACCGCTTTATCACCATATCGGCCTCTATGCTTACCGCCGCTCGGCCTTGGAGCGTTTCGTTACGCTCGGACCATCGGCCTTGGAAAAGCGCGAGTCGCTGGAGCAGCTGCGCGCGCTGGAAGCCGGCATGCGCATCGATGTCGAGATCGTTGACACGGTTCCGCTCGGTGTCGATACTCCCGCCGACCTTGAAAAGGCGCGGCGCATTCTCTCCGCAAGAACGAAATGACGGATTTTCCATGAACATCACCACCAACAGGATCGCCTTCCAGGGCGAGTTCGGCGCGAACTCCGACATGGCGTGCCGTGACATGTTTCCGACCATGGAGCCGCTGCCGTGCCAGACGTTCGAGGATGCCTTCGTGGCGGTCGAGAACGGCGATGCCGATATCGGAATGATCCCGATCGAGAACACGATCGCTGGCCGCGTCGCCGACATTCATCACTTGCTGCCGGAGTCCCGCCTGCACATCATCGGCGAGTATTTCATGCCGATCCGCTTCCAGTTGATGGTGCTCCCGGGCGTCACCAAGGATGAGATCCGCACGGTTCACAGCCACATCCACGCCCTTGGGCAGTGCCGCAAGATCGTGCGTTCGCACGGCTGGAAGCCGGTGATCGCTGGCGACACGGCAGGTGCTGCAAAGCTCGTCAAGGAAACCGGGGACCGCTCGATGGCGGCGCTGGCGCCGCGCCTTGCCGCCGATCTCTACGGTCTCGACATCGTTGCTGAGAATGTCGAGGACACGGAAAACAATGTCACCCGCTTCGTCATCCTTTCACGCGACGAGGAATGGGCGCATCGCGGCTCGGCTGAGGAGAAGCTCGTCACGACGTTTGTCTTCAACGTCCGAAACATCCCGGCCGCACTCTACAAGGCGCTTGGCGGCTTTGCGACCAACACCATCAACATGACCAAGCTGGAGAGCTATCAGCTCGGCGGCAAGTTCGTCGCAACGCAGTTCTATGCTGACATTGAGGGTCACCCGAACGATCCGAATGTCCGGCGTGCATTGGAGGAGCTGCGCTTCTTTTCCGAGAAGGTGCGCATCCTCGGCGTCTACAAGGGCCACCCAATGCGGGGCCAACTGCAGAAATGAAAAAGGGCGCCTTCGGGCAGCGCCTTCGGGCGCCCTTTTCTTTGTGATTTACTTGTCCGGCTCACACACACGCAGGCGATGGCCGTCCGGGTCGAGCACGACGAAGGTCGGGCCGAAATCCATGTCCGTAAGGTCCTGCGCGATCGGCAACTGGCGCTTGCGCCAATCCTCGTAAAGCGTCGACACGCCGTTCTCGCCGGGAACCATGAAGGCGATCTCGGCGCGGCTGCCCGTAGCGGACGGCTGCGGGGTAACCTTGCTCAGCCGCCAGAGGCCGAGCGTGAAGCCGCCATCAAGCGCGAAGGCGACAAAGTTCGGGGCTTCGGCGACAGGCTCTCGGCCGAGCAAGGACCGGTAGAAACCGGCACTTGTGGCCGGGTCCTTGACGTAGAGAATGATGAGGTTCGGGCTGTTCATCGGGTCGTCCTCGTTGTGACAGGTTGGCAGGCGAAGAAACGCCGCTGCCTCGTTGGCAGCGGCGGCGGTCGGTCATGCGTCTTGGGAGTTGTGTCGTGTGCGGCTAGCCTTCGTGGCAGGGGCTGACCCAATCGACGAAGCCGAGATCGCGTTTCTTCCACTCGGGCATGGTGTCCGGATCGAGGCGCGAACACCTGCGATGCGCCATCTGGCGCGACGCGTTCAGCATCATGCGCAGCAGCGTGGATTGCGGATATCCTGCATCGGAAGAGGTCTCGTCGACAGCATGGTTGCCGCGCGTAGATCGGCTCAGGTTCAGGCTCATCATCATCGGTCCTCCTATTGGATTGGTACCGATAATAGCGCTGACCACTGTCAGTTTATGGCAGTAGTGTCGCGGTCAGGATGCAATATCTTGCTGGTCTCGCCATTCCTTGAGCAGGACCGCGCGCCGGCGCGGATAACGGCCGTCCTGAGGGATCATTTCGACGATCCGGTCGGTGCGGAAGTGGCGGTAATCCTGACGCAATTCACACCAGGCAACGACAACCCGCACCTGCTCGAAATAGCTCAGCGCGAAAGGCCAGATATTGCGGACGGAGACGGTTCCGCCCTCATCCGAGTAGGTCAACTTGAGGATTCGTTCGGCGCGAATCGCCTTGCGAATGGCACTGAGATCAGCCTTGTCGGCAACGGGCGGTCGGAGATGGACGAGCAGCGTCGAGGTCTCGATCTCGTCTCGCATCTCCTGCGGCAGCACGTCGGCGATCTTGGCGAGGGCATCGGCGCCGGCGGCGGCAAGGCGTGGATCGGCGGCACGCGCAACCCATCGCGAACCGAGGACGAGCGCCTCGATCTCGTCCTGCGAAAACATCATCGGTGGCAGCATGAAACCCGGCTTCAACACGTAGCCGAGACCTGGCTCTCCTTCGATCAAGGCGCCCTGTGCCTGCAGGCTCGAAATATCGCGATAAAGCGTGCGGATGCTGACGCCAGTTTCGGTGGCAAGCACAGCGCCGCTGACCGGCCGGCGATAGCGCCGCAGGGTTTGCAGCAACGTCAGAAGGCGTTCGGAGCGTGCCATGTCAGGGCCTCGTTCTGTCAGGCCTTATTGCTTTTCCACTCTATCCAATCGCGCATCAGCCGATGGGCGATCGCCCCCTTGGGCGGTGGTGCCTTGCCGGTCACGCCGGGGCGTTCAAGCATCTCAAGCGTTTCTTCACGCGTGAACCAGCGGCAGTCCTCCAGCTCCTGGGTATCGTACTTGACGTCCTTGGACTTGGCTTCGGCGAAGCAGCCAAGCATCAGCGTATGGGGCATCGGCCAGGGTTGCGAAGCGTGATAGCGGATCCGTCCGGTATGAATTCCGGATTCTTCCAGCGTCTCACGGCGCACAGCGTTCTCGATCGTCTCACCCGGTTCTACGAAACCGGCAAGACAGGAATACATGCCCGGAGCGAAATGCGGGCTGCGGCCAAGAAGGCAGAGATCGCGCTCCTCGTCGATCGTGAGCATGATGACGACGGGGTCAGTGCGCGGGAAGATTTCATGTCCGCAGGCTGTGCAGACGCGCTTGTAGCCGCCGATATGGATCTCCATGGTCGAGCCGCAGCGGCCGCAGAACTTGTTGTCGCGGTTCCAGCGGATGAGGCTCGCTCCCTGCGCAAACTCCCCGAGTAGAACCTCGTCGATCAGCATCTCGCGAAATAGCGAACGGCCATCCGAAGGCTTGTAATGGCTGGCCAACTCTTCTTCCGGAACACCCACCGGCACGGCAAGGCGCGGCTCCCCGGTTTTTCGATAGCCGAGCAGGACGGTCTCATCCCAGTTGGGCCGCAGGTCCTTCAGCTCGTAGCGTGCAAACAGCGGATCAAGCACCTGCCCGTCATGCTTCAAGACCAGCTTGTCGCCGGCAAAGGCGAAGATATGCGTTCCTTCCTTGGCAAGCGCCTTGTCGACGGATGTCTCGTCGCGATGTTCGGAATCACGGATCAGGTCATTGGCTGCGAAGGCAGTCAGGCTACTGGGTTCCGGATGCGGAACATCCGAATCGAAAAGCGAACGGCTCATGATGAAAGGGCTTCCCGCAACTTCTCTATAAGGTCATCTCTCTTATCCGCCGTGTA
>Ga0102589_1004020_pt1 | contig 14312 bp, 12 predicted proteins | sample AraplaMF_Col_mLB_FD_76858 | JGI IMG/M metagenome (GOLD analysis project Ga0102589, IMG submission 76858) | Arabidopsis root microbial communities from the University of North Carolina, USA - plate scrape MF_Col_mLB | ecosystem: Host-associated > Plants > Roots > Endosphere | place: USA... | reverse complement strand
GGATAAATCAACTAAATCAACATCTCTATGAACAATGTTAGCTAACTCCTGTGCTAATAAAAAACGTTCATAATTCCCTAAAGTTGTATCACTTACATAAGCTATATCAATATCACTATCTTCCCGTTCTCTATTCTCAGCCGTTGATCCAAATACAATTATCCAATAGGGATTCACCGTCTCTTGTAATTTTTCTATAATAGCTGTAATCATGCTTTGAAAAATCATTTAATTAATCCCCCTTAGTATACTTGAACCTTATTATATCATAACCAACCCAAAATCCTTTTAACTCCTACAAATACGTAAACAAAATTAAGGATCCTTTATACAATTTCGCGTTTAAAAAATACATACTTTTATCAACTTACTACTAGTTAAATTAAGAAAAGCTGGACTTCTATCATTTTAAGTAATTGCATATATGTAATATAAAGCATATAAGGAGGTTAAAACGTGGTAATCTCAAGACAAGACTCCTGGACTAACGATAACGATTTACTTCTCGCATCAACAGTACTCCAGAATATTTGTAACGGTGGAACACAGTTAGCTGCATTCAAAGAAGTAGCAAAACTACTAAATAGGACACCTGCAGCTTGTGGATTTCGTTGGAATTCATACGTAAGAAAACAATACCAAGAGGAAATACAACAAGCAAAACAAAATCGAAAACTGGGAAACAATATTTCTCCCTCTCAACAAAAAAAAGAAACAAACTCTTTATCTATGACATTAGAGGATATTATTCTTTTTCTACAAAATTATAAAAAAACAAATGAATTTACAAACTTACAAAACCAAATAAAAAATTTAGAAACAGAAAACCAGTCCCTTCTACAACGTGTAACTATGTACGAAGAAGAGTATCGTATGTTACTTAATCATATTGATAGGTCAAGAAGTTTAGTTGTAATTGATTAAAAGAAGCAGTAAATTACTTTTATATACTTAGGTCGTAACCTAATATATATATACGAGTTTTTAAATACTAATAAATAAAGTGCACATTTACTAATAATAAACGTGCACTTTATTTAATTCTTAAAACATAAAATTTAATTTTCAACTCATTAACAATATTAAAATTAAGATGTTTGTTTTATAGGTAATTCTTTACTTCTATTCTCAATAAGTCTATCTAAAAGTAAGTAAACAAATCCAGAAATAATACAACCTACACCTAAGATTGTAAATAACATATGCCCTAAAAGCTGATCCAGTAATACACCACCTAGAAGAGGTCCAAATACATTACCTGTAATCCATTGCAGATTAGCTGCTCCCATATAAGTCCCCCTCAAATGTTCTGGAGCTATATTAGCAACAAATGTCATTTGGACAGGTGACATAATCATTTCCCCTACTGTATAAACTGTATAAGCTATTAATAATGAGCTTAGGATAACTAAATCATTTGCGTCTATTACATGAAACCACTTTGGTAACCATCCTATTGCTAAAAGGCCAATTCCAAAAAGAATGGCACCATATAGCATTGATTTACCAATTGATTTGTGAGTTAACCACTTTGAAATTGGAAATTGAAAACATACAACCAATAAGCCATTTAAAGTCATTAAATATGGAAATGGATTACTATTTCCAAAAATCATTGTATCCTCATTACTAAAATGAAGTGGTAACATACCTTCCGATTGTGAGAATCCCATAAATATAATGATTCCCGTCACTATATAGAATAGAAATATTCTATCTCTTATAACAACTCTTAACGTAAATCTTATTGACTGTTTATGTGTTTCCTCATGTATCATTATATTTTTAGGTTTTGTTTCCTTTAGAAACAATAACATTAATATTGTATAAAACAGCATGGTTCCAGAAGTAATCAAAAATATGACATCTTTTGATACAACCACAACTGCTGCACCAATTATAGGGCCTATCGCAGCTCCTATATTATGAGCCATTCTAAGTAATCCATATGCCTCAGTTCTTTTTTCAGGTTCTGTTACATCGGTAACCATTGCAGATGCCGCTGGTTCAAAGAAAGAATTACATAGCCCTAAACCAATTGATAAAATGGCATACCCTATAAAACTATCAATAAACAAAAAGACAAGCATTAGTAGCCCATTACTGGCCATAGAGAGTACCATAGTTGGTTTCCGTCCATAAGTATCCGCTATATGCCCTCCAATTAATGAACCAAAACTTGCTGCAATTGGAGATAAGGCTATAATTATGCCTACCTCAAGTAGAGAATCCACCTTGTCCTTCAAATATAATGCAAAAAATGGCATTAACATCATCATTGCAATACCATTTAAAGCTTCCCCGATAAAGCGGATCCAGACATTAAGGTCCATCCCCCTTAATTCTTTCCATGTACTCCTCATATAGTTACCTCGCCTATGCTCAAAGTATATTTTTATCCCAACAAAAGTTTTACTATATTATTATTAAAATCTAAATTTAGCTGGCTATGCTAAAACCTCCGAAAAAACCTATCTTTTGATAAAGTAATACAAACTTGTCCCTATAATTTCTAGTGCCTCCTGCATACGTTGAGGAGAAATATTTTCTAAAACGGTATCTTGAGGTGTATGGAATACCTTTTCAACATGATAAACAAGGGGATTCCAACTCTCTACATCCATCCAAATAAATAGTGCCGAGGAAATTCCAGCTTCGTAAAATGGTACATGATCACTAGAATCAAACTTTCCAGTTAATACAACCGATTTCCCTAATGCTTTACTAGTGGCTACCGCAGTATTTGTTACTTCATTTTGAGAACCATCTAGTGTCATTGCATATAAATCCTTAGCCTGCTGGTAACTTGTCGCTATCATATCTGCATTAAAAACCCCTAGAATATGTTTCTTATCTGTTGTAGATAACTGATTAACATAATGGTAAGCACCTAAAGATTCATTTTCTTCTGCTCCAAAGGCTATGAATTGAATTTCTTTATTAGTCTCTATATCTTTAAAATTGTATGCTAACTCTAATAAAAGTCCTACGCCAGAAGCATTGTCATTTGCTCCAGGTGCTCCGATAACACTATCATAATGAGCACTCATTATTGCTACATCCTCATTGTCTGTCTTGTATTTGGGCTTTTTTTTCGCAATAACATTTAATGAACTTAAATTCATTTCGTGTTTTGCCTTTAAACTAACTATATTTTTATTATGCACTATCTTTTCTTTCATTCTAATTCCCTGATTATAAGCAAGCCCAAATACAGGTATTGATTGTTTCTTTTTTAGAACTGGGTTAAAGGCTTCTCCATAGTTGCCTCTATCCCCAATCGTACTATATAACAATACGGCTTTTGCTCCCTTTTCTGCTGCATACTCAACTTGCTCATTATATTTCTCATACGTATCAGCTTGTTCTAATAATACTATTTTCCCATGAATTGGCTCAGGTGAATTTTTAATATCATTCTCTTTTCCAATAGAAACTACCTGTCCCACGACAGGATCTTTAGGTATAGATGCATTAGACGCTGCTCCAACTTGCCATTCTTTTTCTCCATACATACTAAAAGAAATACTCCCAATATATTGATCTGGTACAGGAAATGCCTGATACTCAACTTCATACCCTAATTTTTTCAATGTATTTCCAATGTATGTAGCTGCTTTATGTTCGTCCTTAGTCCCACTTGGACGTGGACCAATTTTCTCAGACAGAAAACGTATATGTTCAATAGCTCGACTAGCACGAACCTTATCTGCCATGAGAGAACGCTGATCGTTCTTAGTCATAGCATGTACTGGTATTGCTTTTCCAGATAAATTACTAAAAAGGAAAAGCAATACAACCCCAAAAGTTACAATAGACTTCTTTGTCAGAATTAGTTTCTTCATTTGTCCTCCCTATAATTAAAAAAGATTAATAGTAAAACCTTCCCTCCTAACACACTTACTTAGAAGAAAAGGTTCATTAAAATAATCTCTAACTCAAATTGCATGTAAAAATAAATAGACTGATATTGCTTTTTATATCTCCAAAAAATTCATTTTTGTTTGCATACCAGCAATATTCTTTTGAAACCAATTAAGAGTCTCCCATGACCTCTTTCTATTCGTATAATCAGTTTCCTGAACCTCAAATACAATTCCTATGTTTTTATCCAAGGTATTGTTCTTCACTTTTAATAAAGTTTCATGTAATAAATTTTCATCAATAGATCCATTAACCGGATTCTCTCCCTCAAAGCAACGTACCTCACTATAAGGAATCGTTAAATGCTTAAAAGAACTAAAATGAAAATGTTTAATATGATCCATTAAGCTTAAATACTTATGAAAATCCTTATATTCAATTTCCTCTTGCCTTAATAATTTAGAAATACCTAAACGTGTAAGATAGGTTATAGACCAATGACATATATCCCATGTTATTCCAACGTTAGATAACTCCAAATTAACCAAATCAGTAAAATCTTCGGGATATATAAATATAGGATCAAAATCATCGCCCAAGTTTCCAATAATGGGTAGGTTTTCAACGCCAATCCATATATCAGTTCCTTTTATTTCTTCATCTAGCATGTTAAAGAATTCTATAATCCTTTTTCTATTATCAAGAAGATTATAGCTCTGAAATCCCGCGACATTCATGAATTGATTAGCATGCACCGTTATACCAGATGCATTATACTTTATAGCAAGGTCAATAAATTCATATAGTTGCTTTTTAATAAATTCATCATTGAGATAGTCTGCATTATCAGTAGGAAAATGCAGCGTTAACAAGGGTGGATTAAGGGTTTGAACAAAAGAAAGGACCTCAGAAAACCTTTTTGTATATGAGTTATCAAATAAAGATTTCCCATCAAAAATATTTGCTTCTAATCCATAGCCTTTTTCAACCCATTTTAAATCAATCTGTTTACTATCTAAACCAAAGAACGGGACCTGTGGTATTAACATATTCTCTTCACCTACCATGTCCCCCTTACTAACATAAATGCCTCAGCCGCTTGGTATCCAGATTTGGCACCCCATACAAATGCGTTATGTCTCATTGCTTCTATAGAGCGTGGATGAGGAAATTCCCTTAACTCTGATTCATAACGTCTCATCGCACTTAATTTCTCCTCCAAATGATCTTCAATATTCACAAAATAATTAGGAAGGAACTTATCTTTTTCATTATAATTCCACTCTGTAGAAGATAAAGTTTCATATGCAAATACCCATTTAATATTAGTATTTGGCAGAGGGCGTGTCGCTGTCATTACTGCTCTGTAAACAACAGTATGATCAATATTTATATCTCCACCATATTGAGTATAAATAATTGTAGGATTTATTTTTTTAATGTGATGTTCAATCTCTTTCACTACATCAAGTAAGGGTAATGTATCAAGACGATTATCAGGGAAATCTAGTCTTGCAAAACTTTTTACACCAAGTGTAGTACATGCCCCCTCCGTTTCTTTATAAGATAAGTTCTTAACCTCTAAATCTAGCTCTTTATATTCTTTAGCTCTAGAAGATTTTCCCTCTGCAAGTATTACAACATGTACATCATCACCTTGTTTCACGTGTTTCGCTATTGTTCCACCAACACCAATTATTTCATCATCCGGATGAGCGGCAAATACAAGTACATTCATAGAATTTTAGACTCCTTTAATTAATTTTTCTGTTTCCTTTGGCCCACAATTTAGTAAAATATCTAAAATAGATAAATGTGGTATAAATTCCCCAAATAATTGCTTGTACGAATAATCTCTTATTCTTTGGTAAATAATTTCTATATTCTCATTCTCAAAGTCGTTTTCGTTTAAATAATCTTGCCCTAAACTTCCAGAATAATAAGTACTGGCATTAAATTTCTGACACAACTCTAATACAAAATCACTTTTCTTACCTGTAATCCCTTCTAACTCTGATACATAATATAACTCCGTATCAATGTTTAATTCACGGATAATAAAATGAATAAAATTCATGTTCATATCATTTAAATTAAGCCAATCTTCTGAATAAAAACTTTCTAAATAATCCTTATATACATTAAAGTAAGGTGCATTAGAATAATTAATTCTTATCGCTTTCCAATGCTTCCGTTCCCAATCTTGAGTATTGTCTATCTTTATCTTATTAAATGGAATTTCTTTATAATTCTTCATTTGTATTGGAACCGTTAGCCAAGACGCCCCTTGTGAAGTTTTAATACGATTCCTATTTAAAAAACCTTTTTTTTCAAATTGTGCTATATCATGAAAAACAAACACATCTGATTTATGAATTTTTTCAAAAAAACCATACCAAGGTAAGTAACTTGGTTGGTGGCCACTAATAATCATAGTTTAAATCCCCTCTTTTAAACAAAAACATTTTTTCAAAGCTGCCCCCCAGTATATCTTAGGTCTAGCAATCCCTTTATTATGTGAATATCCTAAATCTGCATACTTTAATTTATTATGAATTGCTAATTCAAACGCATCATTTAGTAGTAAATATGAAGATTGCGAATTTTTCCCCTTGGTATTATTAATATTAATCCAATAATATAAAACCTGTTTATCCATTATAAAAATGCTGGAACTAATTAGTTCTTCTTCTAAGAATGCCCCTAAGAAAAGGATTTTTTCTTGTAAATTAAGAACTAAATGATAAAAAAACTCTCTACTAAATGAATAACTTGCTCCTATACTATTATTATGTTCTTGATATAATTGGTAAAACTCATCTAATTCCGCTACAGTTATAGGACGAACTTCAACATTCTGTTTACGTGCATACCTAACACTTGTCCTAGCTTTCCCAGAACACGATGTCCATAAATCCTCAAACCTATTTGGTAGGTCTAACATATAAGTTTCTTTATAATCCCACTTTTCCTTACTATAACTTTGAAAAGGATTTATCGTTATAGGTAATAAAAGCTTTTGAATTTTATTTTCAAACTTCTTATTTATTATGGATTCATAAACTGAAAAATCTATTTTGTCTTGGCCAATTATTATTGGACCTCCATAACCAATTAAACTTCCCAAAAGCCTACCATCCTGTACATACATAGGAGTTAAAACTACTGTATCTCGTGTTTCTATTAGTACTGGGAAAAATTGAACACCAGGTAATAATTCCATTAACTTTCCCCATTCGTAACTATGAAATACAGAACCATTGTATTCTTCCATACAGGCATCCCAATATTGGGCGTCAGTACATATTTCGATTTCCATATAATCACCTTTTAATTCTTATTCTCTAAATATTTTAGAATTTGACTACATATATACTTAAGGTCCTTATTCACTAAAGGATATTTAAAAGGTATTGATAATACCCTTGGCCATAAATAATCTATATTTTCTGACTCAGTTGCGTACTTCGAAAAAATAGGGATCTCACTCAGGGGTAAATAATTCCAACAAGTTTGTATACCTTTTTCCGCTAAATGTACAGAACACTCATACCTATCAGATGGTTCTTTGAATATAATGGTAAAATAGTTCAAATAAACGTTCTGAGCTGAAAATATAATCTTAACGCCATACTTTTCTTCAATTTCCTGCAGCATTGTATAACACAGACTAGCGTTACATATATTTATGTCTAAAATCCTCTTTGTTTTTTGTAGGTGTTTATCAATTAATAATGAACGTACTATAGACATTCTTTTTGGATTTATAACGTCCGCTTTCTCCGGTAAAGAATCTAATTTACTATTATTATAGAAGGGCAGAATCTCGAATTTCCTCCAATAATTAGTAAATAAACTCAGTACTCTACTCTTTTTGATTCTTATAGCCAATTGTGTTTTTAAATGATTCTTATAATCTAAAATCACTTCTTCTTTCTTTTCTTCATCCATGTCACACAATTCACTTATGGTACGATTAAGTAGTAACGCCCCTCCCCCTATACTAGGGATTGGTTTCGTTCCACCAAAACTTAAAATACCAATGTCGCCTAAACTACCAACTGGCTTTCCATTTTGATAAGAAAACATTGCTTGTGCAGCATCATCGATGATATAAATATTATTTTCTCTAGCCCAGTCAATAATTTCTAAATCGTCATGACATCCATACAAGTGTGTAAGAATAATTGCCTTTGTATTAGCATTCAAATGTTTTTTTATTTTATTAAGAGAAATTGAATGATTTGTGTTTAAATCAATTAATACAGGTGTTGCTCCCACTGTTAATATTGCTTCTATCACATTAGGACAATTAAAGTTTGATAGAATCACTTCATCTCCCTTTGCTACTTTTAAGTACTTTAAACCAACCACTAATGCAGATGTACCGCTATTAGTTAATATAATTTCTGCATCCGGATAAAAATCTTGAAGATTTTTTTTAAGGTTAGAATCATTAGGTCTATATACACTTTTCAAAAAAAACACATGATCAGATATACTCCAAAAAGAAGAATATATAGGATACTTAATTTTCTTTGGGTTCTTAGGATATAGATACTGTGTTTCCATACTTCTCCCCTATTATTTTCTCTAGTCCTTTATCTAATGAAATAATTGGTTGATAGTTTAAAAATAATTTAGCTTTCTCTATTGAAGGAATTCTTCTAAAGATTTCAATGCTAGAATTTCTGACTCCCTCTTCACCTAAATCAAGAAATTTAATTTTACTTTTATTTCCCATTAATTCATTAATTTTTATTGCTAGTTCTTCCATAGATATAGGTTTGTTATTGCCAACATTAAAATCTGCAAAGTTCTCTCCTTCATATTCAAAGGCTAGTATAGTTCCGTTAACAATATCACTTATATAACTAAAACATCTAATTTGCTGTCCATCTCCATAAATAGTAATATCTTCACCACTATGAGCTTGTTTTAAAAACTTAGAAATTACAAAGTTATCATTTTGTTGTGAACCGTATACATTAAAATAACGTACCACTCTGATTTTGAAACTATCACTAGCATATTCTTTTAAATAATCTTCGGACATTAGTTTAGCTTTTCCATAAGCTGATTTTGGCATTTTAATATCATTTTCTTTAAACGGAACACTCACGCCATCCCCATATACCTCTGAACTGGAAGAAAATAATAATTTTTCTATACTATTTTCGCTACAAACCTGTACAATATTTTTCGTACCTTCAAAGTTCACCCTCACTACATCTTCTTCATTTAAACGGCAATTATCAACACCCACTAATGCAGCTAAATGAATTACCCCATCGACATTAATAAGATTTTCTCTTAAAGTTGCAATATCTAAAATATCAATTTCCTTAAAAGGAACATCAATACTTGGTTTAAATTTATCAAATATAACTACTTCATAACCCCTTGCTAATAACTCCTTTGTAACATGCTTACCAATAAATCCGCTGCCACCAATAACCCCAATTTTCATAAATATTTACCTCCCTATTTTTAATTGATATAAACTTTTTAAAGACGTTATAATATGTTCAACTTCATTGTCTGTAAGAGCACTATACAGTGGTAATGAAATAATTTGATTAAATATTTCTTCCGTTTTAGGTAAATATACGTTAAATCTCTCTTCATAATACGGATGCATATGAACAGGAATAAAGTGAACACTAAGCCCAATATTTCTCTTTTTCATTTCCTGAATTACCTGATCCCTACTAACAGGAGAATTAGAATTAATTTTTATAACAAATAAATGCCATGCGTGTTTTACACTTGGATCGTTAGTATAATTAGGTAACGTTATATACTCTTGAACATCTTTTAATTCCTCTTGGTACCTTTCAGCTATTCTCTTGCGTTTTTCAATCATTTCATCAGCTCTTTTTAACTGACTAATACCCAAACTAGCTTGTAGATCCATCATGTTATATTTAAACCCAGGTAGTAGAACATCATAACGCCAGCTTCCTTCCTCACCATAACGATTCCATGCATTTTTGGTGATACCATGCCAACCATATAATCTAGCTTTTTCAGCAATCGATTCATTTTTAGTGACTAACGCTCCGCCTTCACCTGTTGTTATGTTTTTTGTGGCATAAAAACTAAAACAAATAACATCTCCATGTGTACCAATTAAAGTATTATCATATTTTGCCCCCAATGCATGCGCTGCATCCTCTATCAAAAACAGTCCGTATTCTTTACATAATTTTTGAAGTTCTTTTAATTTAGCCGGATATCCAGCAAAGTGAACTGCAATAATTGCTTTCGTTTTTTTAGTGATTTTTCTTTTAACATCTTGAAGATCAAGACATAAATTCTCTTCATCTATATCTACAAATACAGGTTTTGCACCTACATGCATAATAACGTTTACACTTGAACAAAAAGTAAAACTTGGAACTATTACTTCATCTTCTAATCCAACTCCCAGAGACAGTAATGCTAAATGTAATGCGGCAGTCCCTGAATTACAACTTACTACATGTTCAGTATTCAGATATTCTTTTAAATTCTCTTCAAACTCTATCACTTTTGGCCCCTTTGAAAGCCATCCAGATTTAAGGGCAGAAACTACCCTCTCTATATCTTCATCATTGATTTCTGGTCGATAAAAAGGAATAAACTCTACCATATAATCACCTACAAACTTATAATATTTTTTTTATATACTGATTCATCTTTAAATATGTTTCTTGTGTCTAAAATTAAAGAATTTACCTCATTAAGCAATTTAAAATTAATGCAATCATGGTCCGTATGAACAATAATTAAAGCATATTTGTCTAATTGACTTAGGTTTAAATCTATAGATTTTTTCAATGTGTTATCGCCCACAATGAGTTCCTCTATAAACGGATCATAATAATCCACGTTATAGTCTTCTATCATTAAATCATTCATAATATCCAAAGCTGGCGATTCCCTAGCATCATTCACATTCTTTTTATATGCAACGCCAACCATAAGAATATTCTTACCATCTTGATCATCTAGTAACTGTAGTGCTCTATTAAGAACATATTTAGGCATATTTTCATTAATTTCTCTTGCCACATCAATCATTTTTGTTGCTAAATCCTTATTATTTGCAATCCACTTAAAATAAATAGGATCAATCGGAATACAGTGTCCTCCTACGCCAGGACCAGGATAGAATTTTTGAAATCCAAATGGCTTAGTTCCTGAGGCATCAATTACCTCCCAAATATTTATGTTTAACTCATTACAAATTTGTGTCATTTCATTAATAAAAGCGATATTTATAAAACGATACGTATTTTCTAATAACTTCGCTGTCTCTGCTACTTCTGGACTGCTCACCTTATGAATATCCTTAATTAAGTTACTATAGAAAGCTGCTGCACAATCGGTACAATTAGATGTAACTCCACCTACGATTTTTATAATATCTTGAATTGAAAACGATTGATTTGCAGGATCGATTCGCTCTGGAGAGTATGCTACAAATATATCTACACCAATTTTAAAATTAGTTTTCTTTTCTAATTTGTATAAAACTTCTTCTCTTGTAGTACCTGGATAAGTAGTACTTTCTAAGATAATTAATGTACCTTTTTTAATGTATTTAACTATTTCATCAACTGCTGAATGAATATATGTTAAATCTGGTTGTTTACTAGTTCTTTCTAATGGTGTAGGAACACATATAACTACAACATCACATTCGTTTATATCATTCATTTCTGTACTAACAAAAAATCTATTTGTATGTAAAGCATCTTGGATTTCAGTATCTTGAATATCACTGATATAACTTATTCCACGTTCTAGTTTTCTTATTTTTGCTGAGTTTTTATCAAAACCTCTTACCGCATAACCTACTTCTAAACATTTAAGAGCTGATGGTAGGCCAACATAACCTAGGCCTACATATCCAATACACGCATTTTTATTTGCAATTTTTTCAACTAATAAACTTTTAGTTTCATTATTTAATACTGTGACCATTACTTATCACTTCCCCAAAAGATTTGATATTAAAATGCCAACTAGCAAATAATAACTGTGCGTTCTAAAATCCCATGGATGCATATAAAATACTGAATTAGCAACAAACTACATTTTTAGCACTATCAATCCTCCTAATTTAATAAACATCTAAATTTGTAGAAATTCATGTGAAATATCAAGGTGTAATTTATATCTATAATATTCACACGTTATTTTTTGGGATTCAATTGATATTTTTCTATTTTTTTACTTTCTCAATATATAATAATATTTACAATTCAGAAAATTAATTTTTAAAAACCCAAATATTTTTATATCATTAAACCAATATAATAGTTGTTATATCTACATTTAGTACGATTTTCATCCTTGAATAAATAAAAAAAACACGCCAATAATTATCCAATAAGTCCCATCAGTTGGTTGTTTAAATGAACATTTACCATAACTAAAATGGATGAATTTCATATTTTTACTTTTTATTAAAATTAATGGAAAAAGAACTATCTGAATTATAAAAAACAATTTGAAATATATTCAAATTGTTGACATAACAGATGAATTTATTAACACTTGTTGATTTTGTAATAATTCTCAAATGCATATACTCCATAATGCTACCCATAAATCATAATGCTACCCATAAATCATAATGACGCATTACATCAAAAAAATCGCAACACCCATTAAATGTAGAGGGTTGCGATTTTTTTGATGTAAATAATTTTTATAAATTTTGCGTTAACCTAATCATATCCATACATTGAATACCATTTTCATATATTTCTTCATTATAATTTCGTAAGAAAAAGTCCTTATCCACACTAGTTATTCTAAAACCACATTTTTGATAAAGGCCTAATTGCATTAAACTAGAATTTCCTGTGCCTATTTCTATAGTTTTATATTTTTCTTTTTTAGCATAATCTATAGCAAATTTAAGTAGGTATTTCCCATATCCTTTTCCTTGCTCTTTTTCGGAAACTGCTATATTTATAATCTCAATTGTTTCAGTTCGGGTAGGAATTAAAATCATAATACCTACAGTAACAGCATCTTTTTTTAAAACAAAACAATCTCCCTTTTTAAGATACCCATTAACTACTTCTGTTGAGGGATCGGCTAGCAATAATAACTCCATTTCTTCCATGTTAATACTTGTACTTTTTTCTATATTAATTCTATCCCCATTATTTAATTCCATTTCTAACATCCTCCCAATTAATATTTTCAATTAATATCTTAAATGAATTCCTTCTTATAAGACAATATCAACAACAATATTAACATTTTATAATAGACAGAGTAATGAGAAATCCTTTTGAATTTTATAGAATGAATCTAATAAAATATGATAAAAACTATAAATTTCCCAATTTAAAAAATGCGTTCTGAGACACTACTCTTCTTCCAAAATAGCGTAATAATATTCATCCCACCATTCATTCCCATGTGGTATACACTTCCTGAAATATCCTTCTCTTCTCATTCCAATCTTCTCCATTACTCGATAAGATGGGGATATTTTGTGGCTGACATGTATCAATAACCCTATGTAATTTCATTTCCTTAAAACCATATTTCAATGTAGCTTGTGCTGCTTCAGAAGCATATCCTTTATTGCAGTATTTTTGATTGAACACCCAACCAATCTCATAAGTATGCTCACCAAAATATTTATGAAATACGATATGACCAATCAGGATATCTTCATCTATTAATACCACAGGAAAGTTCTTAGCGTTTTTACCAATGTTTTCATTCACAAAGTTCCTTGTATCTTCTTCTGTAAAAACCCCTTCAGGTATGTATTTCATGACATTGATATCTGATGTATACTCATGGACAGCTTGCCAATCTTTGAACTCAAATTTACGTATTAATAATCTTTCTGCTTTTACAAACATGTACTTTTCCCCCCTCAAAAAATTGCAACTATATTTTAAATCCATATTTAACCCTTAAAACAAAAAGAACTTGTAGAAATCTCTACAAGTTCTTTTTAGTTTCAGATGAATATAAGTGACAAACAAACTATCTTACAGATTCATCACAGAAACTACAGGGATAATGCTTTGACAAATACATTATATAACAAATATTAACAGCCACGGATTTAAATTTCGAAAATTATGTGAATTAAGAACAATAGTAACCTTTTTCTTAACTATTATTAATTTCGTTTACTACTAACTTCTTTTTACTTAAATAAACTGCTCTATCTGATATTTTTGCAACTTCTTGTGAATGTGTAACAACGATTACACATTTATTCTCTTGATGGGCGAGCTCCTGAAATAACTCAATAATCTCTTTCGCTGTTTCTCCATCAAGGTTTCCGGTTGGTTCATCAGCGATTAGTAAATCGACATTACAAGATAGCGCTCGAGCAATTGCTACACGTTGTTGTTGCCCGCCACTTAATTGCAAGACATTTCGTTTCGCTTCTACTTCAGAGAGTCCTACCTTCTCTA
>Ga0102589_1004019_pt1 | contig 14314 bp, 10 predicted proteins | sample AraplaMF_Col_mLB_FD_76858 | JGI IMG/M metagenome (GOLD analysis project Ga0102589, IMG submission 76858) | Arabidopsis root microbial communities from the University of North Carolina, USA - plate scrape MF_Col_mLB | ecosystem: Host-associated > Plants > Roots > Endosphere | place: USA... | reverse complement strand
GCGGCAATCGAGACGATGTCGATCGCGCCTTCCTTGACGCCCCACCAAGAGGCGGTGTTGCCCTTCCATTTGCCTTCGAGCGCCTCACCCACGGCCTTCACATAGTAAGGGCCCCAGTTGATGATGGCCGAGGCCAGGTGGGCCTTGGGGCCGTAGGCGGTCATGTCGGAATCCCAGCCGAAGGCGCGTTTGCCCATTTTTTCGGCGGTCTGCAGCACAGCGGAGGAATCGGTGTTCTGGAACAGCACGTCGGCGCCGCCGTTGATCAGGGCGGTGGCCGCTTCGGTTTCCTTGGGCGGGTTGAACCATTCGTTGACCCACACCACCTTGGTCTTGACCTTGGGGTTGACCGACTGCGCACCCAGCGTGAAGCTGTTGATGTTGCGCACCACCTCGGGAATCGGCACCGAGCCGACCACGCCCAGCGTGCCGGTCTTGCTCATCTTGCCGGCGATCACGCCGGCCATGTAGGCGCCTTCGTAGGTGCGGCTGTCATAGGTGCGCATGTTGTCGGCCTGCTTGTAGCCGGTGGCGTGCTCGAACTTGACGTCCTTGGTGTCGCCGGCGACCTTGAGCATGGGCTCCATATAGCCAAAGGTGGTGCCGAAAATCAGCTTGTTGCCCTGGGCCGCCATGTCGCGGATCACACGTTCGGCGTCGGCCGACTCGGGCACTTTTTCGACAAAGCTGGTGACGACCTTGTCGCCGTAGGCCTGCTGCACCGCCTTGCGGCCGTTGTCGTGGGCATAGGTCCAGCCGCCGTCGCCCACCGGGCCGACGTAGGCAAACGCCACCTTCAGGGGCTCGGCCTTGGCGGCGGGCGCCGAAGCCGCGGGCGCGGCGGCCGGAGCTGCCGGTGCCGCCTCTTCCTTTTTGCCGCAACCCACCAGGGCCGCCGCAGCCACCGCGGACAGGGCCGCCAGCTTGAGCAGGGAACGTTTTTGCAGGTCAGTCATGTCATCTCGCTTTCGTGGAAGGAAGGTGAAGAAAGTAAAACAGGGTGCACGGAAAAAATGCAATTATGCGGCGGAAACCCGGGACAGGTCCTCAGGCCCCGGGGTAAAACGGCTTGCCGATGGAGCTGGGCATGTTGACGCGAATCCACAGCGGGTTGCGCGAGATCAGCACCAGCACCACGATGGTGGCCAGGTAGGGCAGCATGCTCAAAAACTGCGTGGGCACGTTCACGCCCAAGCTTTGCAGGTGGAATTGCAGCATGGTCACCCCGCCGAACAGGTAAGCGCCAAGCAACACCCGTGCCGGGCGCCAGGTGGCAAAGGTGGTGAGCGCCAGCGCGATCCAGCCCTTGCCGGCGATCATGCCCTCGACCCACAGCGGGGTGTAGGCCACCGACACATAGGCGCCGGCCAGGCCGCAGAGCGCGCCGCCGGCCACCACGGCCGCCAACCGTATGCGCCGCACCGGGTAACCCAGCGCATGCGCCGATTCGGGGCTTTCGCCGACCGAGCGCAGCACCAGGCCGGCGCGCGTGCGGTACAAAAACCAGACCAGCCCGGCCGTCAGTGCCATCGCGATATAGACCATGGGATGCTGGCGGAACAGCGCCGGGCCCAGCAGCGGGACGTCGGCCAGGAAGGGAATCGGGTAGTGCGCCTGCTCGGGCAGTTTTTCCTGCACGTACTTGATGCCGGCAAAGGCCGAAAAACCCGCGCCGAACAGGCTCAGCGCCAGGCCGGTCGCGTACTGGTTGGTGTTGAGCCAGATCACCAGCACACCGAAAACGGCCGCCAGGAAGGCGCCCGCCGCCATGCCGGCGGCAAAGCCCAGCCAGCTGTTGCCGGTGTGCACCACGGTGGCAAAACCGGCGATGGCGGCGCACAGCATCATGCCCTCGGCGCCCAGGTTGACGATGCCGGCTTTTTCATTGATGAGCAGGCCCAGGGCCGCGATGGCCAGCACGGTGCCGGCGCTCAGCGTCGCGGCGATCAGCAGCGCGGTCGAATCCATCACTCGGCTCCTTTCAGGACTTCAGACGACGGCGGCGTGGCCACCGGCATGGTGATGGGCTTGGCCAGCCTCAGGCGGTAGGCGATCAGGGTGTCGCAGGCCAGCAGGCTGAACAGCAGCAGGCCCTGGAACACGCCGGTGATGGACTTGGGCAGGCCCAGGCGCGACTGCGCGAGCTCACCACCTATGTAGAACATGCTCATCAGGATGGCCGAGAACACCACGCCCACCGGGTGCAGCCGCCCCACAAAAGCCACGATGATGGCGGCAAAGCCGTAGCCCGCCGGCACATAGGGCGTGAGCTGGCCTATGGGGCCGGCCACCTCCAGCGCGCCGGCCAGGCCCGCGGCGGCGCCCGAGGTCAGCAAGGCCAGCCACAGCGCGCGGCGCGACGAAAAACCGGCGTAGCGCGCGGCCGCGGGCGCCAGGCCGCTGACTTCATGCCGGAAGCCCGCATAGGTGCGGAACAAGAACAGCCACAGCCCCGCCACGCCCAGCAGCGCGAGGATGATGCCGATGTTCACGCGCGAGCCCTGCATGAGCCGTGGGATCTGCGTGACGGCTTCAAAAGTCTTGGTCTGCGGGAAGTTGTAGCCATTGGGGTCCTTCCAGGGCCCGAAGACCAGGAAGTTGAGCACCATGTCGGCCACATAAACCAGCATCAGGCTCACCAGGATCTCGTTGGCGTTGAAGCGGTCGCGCAGCAAGGCCGTGAGGCCGGCCCAGGCCATGCCGCCCGCGATGCCGGCCAGCAGGATGGCCGGAACAATCCAGGGGCCTGTGGTTTTTTCCGCCAGCAGCGCGATGCCGCCGGCCGCGATGGCGCCCATGACGAACTGGCCTTCGGCGCCTATGTTCCAGACATTGGAGCGAAAGCACACGGCCAGCCCCAGCGCGATGATGAGCAGCGGCGTGGCCTTGACCAGCAGCTCACCGATGGCGTACGGCGACTTGATCGGTTCCCAGAAAAACACCTGCAGGCCCTTGACCGGGTCCTTGCCCAGCGCCACGAACAGCGCCACGCCTATCAGCACGGTGATCAGCAGCGCCAGCAGCGGCGAGGCATAGCTCCAGAAAGCGGACGGCTGGGGGCGGACTTCAAGCTGCGCCATGGGCCACCTCCGTCTGCGCCCAGAGGCCGCTCATCCACTGCCCCACGCGTTCCACCGTGGCATCGGCGCGCGGCAGCGAGGGCGAAAGCTGGCCCTTGGCCATCACATAAAGCCGGTCGCAGATGTCGAACAGCTCCTCGAGTTCTTCACTGACCACCAGCACCGCGCAGCCGGCATCGCGCAGCTTGAGCAGTTCGCCGCGTATCTGTGTGGCCGCGCCCACGTCCACACCCCAGGTCGGCTGCGAGACGATGAGCAGCGTGGGCTGGGCATCGATCTCGCGGCCCATGATGAATTTCTGCAGGTTGCCGCCCGACAGCGACTTGGCCACCGCCTGCGGCCCGCCCGACTTGACCTTGTAGGCGGCGATGATGCGTTCGGCCTGCGCCTGCAGTGCGCCGCGGTTCAGCCAGCCGTTGCCGGCCACGGACTCCTTGCGCGTGAGCAGCAGGTTGCGCGCCAGCGAGAGCGAAGGCACGGCGCCGCGGCCCAGGCGCTCTTCCGGCACAAAATGCAGGCCCAGCGCGCGGCGCCGGTGCGGCCCCAGCTTGCCCGCTGCCTGGCCTTTGACCACGATCGCATCGCCGGCGGCGCGGGTGTCTTCACCCGAGAGCGCGTAGAGCAATTCCTTCTGGCCGTTGCCCGAGACGCCGGCAATGCCGACCACCTCGCCGGCACGCACCTGCAGCGCCACCTGGTGCAGGTCCACGCCAAACTGTTCTTCGCGCGGCAGGTCCAGCTGCTTGACGTCCAGCACCACGGCGCCGGCGCGCAGCTCGCGGTGTTCCAGCGCGGGCGGTTCGGCGCCAATCATGAGGCGGCTCAGCGAGGCATTCGACTCCTGGCGCGGGTCGCATTCACCCGACACCTTGCCGCCGCGCAGCACCGTGCAGGCGGTGCACAGCGCGCGGATTTCATGCAGCTTGTGGCTGATGTACAAAATGCTGCAGCCCTGCGCGGCCAGCTGGCGCAGGGTGACAAACAGGTTTTCCACCGCCTGCGGCGTCAGCACCGAGGTCGGCTCGTCCAGGATCAGCAGCCGGGGATTCGTGAGCAGCGCGCGCACGATCTCCACGCGCTGGCGCTCGCCCACGCTGAGCGTGTGCACCGGCCGCGTCGGGTCCAGCTGCAGGCCGTAGGCCTGGGTGGTCTGCACGATGCGGGACGAGACGTCGGCCAGGCTCAGGTGTTTGTCCAGCCCCAGCCAGACGTTTTCGGCCACGGTGAGCGTGTCGAACAGGCTGAAATGCTGGAACACCATGCTGATGCCCAGGGCCCGCGCCTCGTGCGGGTTGCGCACCGTCACCAGTTGGCCGTCCATGGCCACGGTGCCGGCGTCGGGCCTGACGGCGCCGTAGATGATTTTCATCAGCGTGGATTTACCGGCCCCATTTTCGCCCAGCACGGCGTGGATCTCGCCGGGCCGCACAGTCAGCGAGATGCCGCTGTTGGCCAGCACGCCGGGATAACTTTTGCTGATGCCCTCCAGCCGCAGCCGCGCTTGCGGCCCGGAGGGGCTGTCATTGGGGGGCTGCGCTGTGCTCATTTGTCTCGTGGTGTCCGTTTTTTTGGGGTGGTCGGTATTCTAGGGAGCCAGGCCGGCGGCACATGCCCGGCCGTCACGCAAAGTCATTCTTTTCGCAGCGTGGAGGCCACGGACTTGACCCTCTCGCGCAGCCATTTCGCGGCATTGGAGGCATGGGTGCGTTCATGCCAGAGCTGGTAATACATCATGCGCGGGAACGCCACCGGGCTGGGCAGTATGGCGACCGGCAGGATGCCGGCAAAACGTTCGCAATACTGGCGGCCCGTGGTCATCACCAGCAAGCTTGATGCCACCATGGACGGCATCAGGCCGAAATGCGGGCAGCGCACCGTGATGTTGCGCACCAGGCCCTGCGTGTCCAGGTGCTCGTCGATCACGCCCTTGGCGCCCGGGTGCAGCGCCGAAGGCGCGATGTGTTCGGCTTCCAGCCAGCTTGCGGTATCCCAGCCGCGGCGCACCGCGGGGTGGTCCTTGGCCACCAGACACACCACCTCGTCGCCGAAGAGGCGCGCCATGTGCAGGTCGTCGGGCGGTGCGGCCCAGTTGCCGATCACGATGTCGGCCTGGCCCTGGGCCAGCTGCGCGCGGTAGTCAGAGTCGGCCGACAGCGGCTGGATCTCGATGCGGCAGCGCGGCGCCTGCGTTTTCACCTGCGCCACCAGCTGCGGCAAGAAAAGCGGGTCCAGGTAGTCGCTGGCCGCCAGGCGGAAGGTGATGTCGGCCGTGGCCGGGTCGAAGCCCCGGGCGTCGCTGAACAGCATGCCGGCCGCCCGCAATATGCTGGCCGAGGGCTCAATCATGCGCAGGCCGGCATCGGTGGGCACCATGCCCGCGCCCGAACGCACCAGGATGGGGTCGCCGGCCAGCACGCGCAGGCGCTTGAGCGCCGCGCTGACGGCGGGCTGGTACATCCCCAATCGGATGGCGGCGCGTGATACGCTGCGTTCAGTAAGCACGGTATTCAAGACCCTGATGAGATGGAGGTCTATCTTGTCGAAAAGCGCCTGGTCTTTCATACCTTTTCACCCATGCGCCTGATACGGGCTTTGATATGCCGGGCGCGGCGCGAATGTTTAACCTGAAGCATGGCTGTCCCACCTTTTTCCAGACCCATCCGCTTCATCAGGCGGGGCGAGGTTGTATCCGTCAGCAATGTACCACCCAGCCGCACCCTGCTGGACTTGCTGCGCGAGGACCTGGCCTGCAGCGGCACCAAGGAAGGCTGCGGCGAAGGCGACTGCGGCGCCTGCACCGTGGTGCTGGGCGAGGCGGCCGGCGGGCAGGTCCAGTACCGCGCCATCAACAGCTGCATACGGCTGGCGCATTCGATTGACGGCATGGCCTTGTGGACCGCGGAGGACCTGGCGCAAGACGGCGCCCTGCATCCGGCCCAGCAAGCCATGGTCGACCAGCATGGTTCCCAATGCGGCTTCTGTACCCCGGGCTTTGTCATGAGCCTGTTCGGCATGTACCAAAACCATGTCTGCAAGGGTGAGCCCATCAGCCGGGAGCTCGCGCAGGAAGAACTCTCGGGCAATCTCTGCCGCTGCACCGGCTACCGGCCCATCCTGGACGCCGCCCAGGCCATGGCGGCGCTGCCGCCCGTGAAAGTCGATGAAACCGCCCTTCTGCATCAGCTCAACTCCTTGCGCACCGAACCCGGCGTGAGCGAATCGGCCTACCTGGCCCCACGCACCCTGGCCGGCCTGCTGCAGGCCCGCGCTGAACAACCCGGCGCCCAGCTGGTCGCCGGCTGCACCGACGTCGGCCTCTGGGTCACCAAAATGCACATGGAATTCGACCAGGTGATCGATGCCACCAAGGTGGAAGAGCTGCGGCGTGTTGAACACTACCCGCATCACATCGCGATAGGCGCGGCCGTGACGCTGGCGGACGCCTATGCCGCGCTGGTGCAAGACCGGCCGCAGCTGCACAACTTCGCGACCCGCTTTGCCGGCCTGCCGGTGCGCAATTCGGGGACGCTGGGCGGCAATGTTGCCAATGGCTCGCCGATCGGCGACTCCATGCCGTTGCTGATTGCCTTGAATGCGAACGTGGTGCTCATGAGTGTGCGTGGGCATCGCGAGATGCCGCTGGAGAAGCTTTACACCGGGTATCGAAAGAATGTGATGGCTGCGGATGAGGTGCTGGCCTGGGTGAAGGTGCCCAGGCCGCAGCCCCTGGAAGCGATGAAGGTCTACAAAATCTCCAAACGCTATGACGACGACATCTCCGCCGTCTGCCTGGCGATCAATCTGCAAGTGGAAAACGGCAAGGTCGTCAGCGCCTCGATAGGTGCCGGCGGCGTCGCCGCCACCCCAGTGCGCGCCGTCCAGACCGAGGCCGCGCTCAAAGGCCAACCCTGGACCCAGGCCACCGTGCGCCAGGCCATGGCCGCCTTGCGCGCCGAGTTTTCGCCGATCTCCGACATGCGGGCCTCGGCCACCTACCGCAGCGAGGTGCTGGGCAATCTGCTGCAGCGCTACTGGCTCGAAAGCCAGGGCCTGCAGCAGATCAACCTGGCCACCTTCCGGCTGGAGGAGGCCGCATGAATGCCAAGGACCTGTCCGTGAGCCGCGACGCGGTGGCCGACCCGGAGGTCCGCACGGCCAACGCCCGCGCCGACAGCACGCCGCCCGCCGACCCGGCCCAAAAACAATCGCTGGCCCGCCAGCCCGCCGGCGCGCGCGCGGCCGGCCGATCCACACCGCATGAAAGCGCGCGCGCGCAGGTGGCCGGCGCCGCCACCTATGTCGACGACATTCCCGAACTGCGCGGCACGCTGCATGCAGCGCCTATCCTGTCTACCGTCGCGCATGGAAAGCTGCTGGGCGTTGACACGGCCGCAGCCCTGGCCATGCCCGGTGTGCGTGATGTGATCCTCGCGCGCGACATTCCCGGCGACCCGGTACTGGGCAATTTTTCGCACGACGAGCCGGTGTTCGCGCAAGACACGGTGCAGCACATAGGCCAGGTGATAGGCGTGGTGGTGGCCGACACCGTGATGCAGGCGCGCCGCGCCGCGCGCAAGGTGGTGTGCAACATAGAACCCTTGCCGGCACTGCTCAAGGTGCAGGACGCGCTCAAGGCTGAAAGTTATGTGCTGCCGCCGGTGTTTGTGAAACGCGGCGACGCGGCGGCCGCGCTGCAAAAAGCCGCCCACAGGCTGCAGGGCACACTCGAAGTCGGCGGCCAGGAACACTTCTACCTCGAAGGCCAGGTCGCCTACGTCGTGCCGCAGGAGCAGCAACAGTGGCTGGTCTATTCCAGCACCCAGCACCCCGGCGAAATCCAGCACTGGGTGTCGCACGCGCTGGGCATTGCCAATCATGCGGTGCGCGTGGAGTGCCGGCGCATGGGCGGCGGCTTTGGCGGCAAGGAAACCCAGTCGGGCCAGATGGCCGTCTGGGCCGCGATTGCCGCGCACAAGCTGCACAGCCCCGTCAAGCTGCGGCTGGACCGCGACGACGACTTCATGGTCACCGGCAAGCGGCATCCCTTTGCCTATGAATACGAGGTGGGTTTTGACGACAGCGGCCGGCTCACCGGCCTCAAACTCATGATGGCGGTCAATTGCGGCTTTAGCGCCGACCTCTCAGGCCCAGTGGCCGACCGCGCGGTCTTCCATGCCGACAACGCCTACTTCCTCGAAGACGTGGAAATCGCCTCCTACCGCTGCAAAACCAACACGCAAAGCAACACGGCCTTTCGCGGCTTCGGCGGCCCGCAGGGCATGATCGTCATCGAAACCATCATGGGCGACATCGCGCGCAGCCTGGGCCTGGACCCGCTGGACGTGCGCAGGCGCAACCTCTACAGCGATGAGCTGGCAAACCCCTCGTCCCTTCCACACGCGGAGAATAAAGCCACCGTTCGGGCTGAGCCTGTCGAAGCCCCTCGCCGGAACGTGACCCACTACCAGATGAAGGTCGAGGACAACATCCTTGAACCGCTGCTGGCCAAGCTGGAGCAGACCTCGCACTACCGGCAGCGCCGCGAAGCCATCGCCGCCTGGAATGCCAAAAGCGAAGTCATCCAGCGCGGCATCGCCCTCACCCCCGTCAAATTCGGCATCTCGTTTACCGCCACGCTGTTCAACCAGGCCGGCGCGCTGGTCCATGTCTATACCGACGGCAGTGTTCAGGTCAACCACGGCGGCACCGAAATGGGCCAGGGCCTGAACACCAAGGTCGCGCAAATCGTGGCCGACGAACTCGGCGTGCCCCTGGCCCAGGTGCTGGCCACGGCCAGCGACACCAGCAAGGTCCCCAATGCCTCGGCCACCGCCGCCTCGGCCGGCACCGACCTCAATGCGCGCGCCGCGCAGTACGCGGCCCGCAATGTGCGCGACAACCTCGCGCAATTCGTCGCCGGCCTGGACCGCTGCGGCGCGGGCGCCGTTCAGTTTGAGGGCGGCGAAGTCATCACGCCCGCAGGCGCGCGGCCATTCACCGAAGTCGTGAAACTGGCTTATGCCAACCGCATACAGCTGTGGAGCGACGGTTTTTACCGCACGCCCAAAATCCACTACGACAAAACCACGCTGACCGGCCGGCCGTTTTACTACTTCGCCTACGGCGCGGCCTGCACCGAAGTCGCCATAGACACGCTGACCGGCGAAAGCCGCGTGCTCAAGGCGGACATCCTGCACGACGTGGGCACCAGCATCAACCCGGCGATCGACATAGGCCAGATCGAGGGCGGCTTTATCCAGGGCATGGGCTGGCTCACGACCGAACAACTGGTGTGGAACGACAAAGGCCTGCTCACCACCCACGCACCCAGCACCTACAAAATCCCCGCCACCGGCGACGTGCCCGAGCACTTCAAGATAGCCCTGTGGCCCGAACCGAACCGCGAAGACAACGTCTTCGGCAGCAAGGCCGTGGGCGAGCCGCCGCTGATGCTGGCGATCAGTGTGTATGAGGCGATGCGCGATGCGATTGCTTTCGCGCGGTCGGGCCAGGCCGTCGTGCTGGAGGCGCCGGCTACACCTGAGCATGTGCTCAAGGCGCTGGGCAGGCCCTGAGCACCGCGGCATTCAAGCCTCCCGATACATCCCCGAATCCCCGCGCACGCCCAGCTTCTTCCTGAAAGCCTGGATGTCAAAGCCCTCACTCGCGAGCCGCTTTTGCATCACGGCCTGGGCGGCGGCCACTGCATCGGCGCTGGCCCATTCCACCACCGTCACCACATCAAACTCGCTGCTGTCGCCGGTCTGGGTCAGCACATGTTTTTGCAGGCAGCCGGGTTGCTCGCCCAGCATGCGCTGGACCTGGTGGATGCGCTCGACAAACGCGGAGATGGATTGCGAGGGCACGACAAATTTGTCGACGCGGAACACGGAGGTGGAGGCGGAAGAGGAAGCGGGACTGGATGAATCGCCGGACATGGAAACAACTCCTTTTTAAAAACAAGCGGGCCGGGTTGGCTCGCAAAAGCAGGAGTCTGAAACCTCAAGTAAAGTTGAGGTCAAGCACTTTTTTCAAGGAAAGCCATGGGCACCGAACTGGAACAAGCCGGCATCTTCCCCACGCTCTCGGTCGGCGACATGGCGCGCCGCAGCGGCGTGGCGGTTTCAACCCTGCATTTTTATGAGACCAAGGGACTGATCAGCAGCACACGCACCGAGGGCAACCAGCGCCGCTATGCGCGCGAGATGCTGCGCCGTGTGGCTTTTGTGCGTGTGGCGCAGCGCGTGGGCATCGCGCTGGCCGACATTGAGGCGGCCCTGTCCACCCTGCCCGCGAAGGCCGCGCCCAGCCGCGCGGACTGGGAACGCCTGTCGGCCGCCTGGCGCGCCGATCTCGATGAACGCATGGCGCAGCTCAAGAAGCTGCGCGATACGCTGGACGACTGCATAGGCTGCGGCTGCCTGTCGATCGACAAATGCCGGCTGCGCAACCCTTATGACAAGCTGGGCGAGCAGGGTGCGGGGCCGCAGCGTTTGTGGGTCATGCGCCGTGACGGTTCCTAGGATAGGAATTTATCCGCAGATTACGCAGATTTCCACAGATTAAAAACAAGGCTTTTTTACCCAAGGCTTCAGGCCTATTCCCTTATGCTGGCCATACGACCTCACATCGGGTTTGTCTGTTTATCTTTATCTGCGTAAATCTGCGTAATCTGCGGATATGAATCTGCTTCCCCTCTTGGAGAGGAATAAAGAGTGACCGGTCCTAGAAGAATGGCCGGAACAAGTCCAGCAACATCATCAGCACCGCAAACCCCATCACCACCACACCGCCCCAACCAAACCAGGTGGTCTTGAAGCCCGAGGTGAACTTGCCCATCACCGATTTGCGGCCGGCCAGCAGCATCAGGCCGGCCATGATGGGTACGGCCACCACGCCATTGATCACCGCGCTCCAGTACAAGGCCTTCATCGGGTCTATGCTGGTGAAGTCCATGCCGGTGCCGACCACCGTGGCAATGACGATGATGGCGTAAAAGCGCTTGGCCTCGTACCAGTGGCGCTCCAGTCCTTCAGGCCAGCCGAAAGCCTCAGCCACCGCGTAGGCGGCCGACGAGGCCAGCACCGGCACGGCCAGCAGGCCTGTGGCGATGATGCCGCCGGCAAACAGCGCAAAGGCAAAGTCGCCGGCCAGCGGCCGCAAGGCCTGCGCCGCCTGCGCGGCCGAGGTCACGTCGTGGATGCCCGCCGCATACAGCACCGCCCCGCCCAGCACCATGATGAAGAAGGCGATGGCGTTGGAGAAAAACATGCCGATGTAGGTGTCGCGCTTGACGCGGCGCAGGTCACGGCGCACTTCTTTTTCCGAGCCGTGGTCGCCGCCCTTGAGCCTGAGTTCTTCAACCTCCTGCGAAGCCTGCCAGAAAAACAGGTAGGGCGAGATGGTGGTGCCCAGCAGCGCGACGATCATCATCCAGTAGCCCGAGGTCCATTGCAGCTTGGGAATCACCAGGTCGTGCAGCACCTGGGCCCACTGCACCTGCACCAGGAACACGGCGATCACATAGGCGAACAGGAACAGCGTGAGCCACTTGAGGATGGGCGCGAGCTTGCGGTAGGGCACAAACACCTGCAGCAGCACGGTGATGATGCCGAAAGCCACCGCATGGAAGTGGTCGCCCCCGCCCACCGCGAGCTGTAGCGCCTCGCCCATGGCGGCGATGTCGGCCGCGATGTTGATGGTGTTGGCGACCACCAGCAAGAACACCATGCTCATCAGAAAGGCGCGCGGCGTGTGCTCGCGCAGGTTGGCCGCCACACCCTTGCCGGTGACGCGCCCAATGCGGGCGCTTACTAACTGGATGGCGATCATGAAGGGCAGCGACAAAAACACCGTCCAGAGCAGCCCGGTGCCGAACTGCGCCCCCGCCTGCGTGTAAGTGGCGATGCCGGATGGGTCGTCATCGGCGGCGCCGGTGACAACGCCGGGGCCGACATGGCGCAGGAAGGAGGGGATGCGGTTCAACATGCGGGCGAGGCTACCACGGCTTCATGAGGCGAAACTTAATTCGTACAAAAATTCCGGACGGGCGTCCATGCCCACTTCAACGAACACGAAAAGCTACAAAATTCATAGCGGGCCGCGCATTCCCGGCCTGGGGGCTGGCCTGCACAGGGCCAAAGGCGTAGGATGGGCGCTCCGCACCGGGCGCTTACCGCGTGCGCGGCCCAGGATGCCAGTGGACGCTTCGCTGCGGCGAAGACTTCCCTTCACGACCGGAGGACTCATGACAGTTTCACCACGCACCGGCGGCCAGGCCGCCCAGCCTTGCAGGCGCCCTGCGCCCACTGCGGCGCCCGGAGGCAACGCGTAATGGACAGCGCCGTCGTCAGCCTGCTGGGCGCCTTCCTGCTGTCCATCATCGGCCTGTTCGTATTCATCTGGTCGCTGCGCAAGGGGTTGCTGGTGGAGAACCCAACGGCCGCCTCGGTGATCTTCGCGCACGGCGAAGTCGGCCAGGTGGACGACCCGGCCCTGCAGGGCGCCGCGCAGGCGTCCATGCAAAACGCTGCCAAGGAGGGCGGCCTCCAGGCGCACGCCGCGGACGCCGCCGAGTTGCTGGACCGTATCAGCTCCGACCGCTCCACCGCCTTCCCGGTGTTCATGTTCATCACCTTTGCCTGCATGTGGCTGGTGGTGGGCTCTGCGGCGGGCTTGATCTCGTCCATCAAGCTGCATGAGCCCGACTGGCTCACCGACTATGCCTGGCTGACCTTCGGCCGCATACGCACGGTGCACCTGACCGGGGTGCTCTACGGCTGGATCACCAATGCCGCGCTGGGAATGATCGTCTGGCTGCTGCCGCGCCTGCTGCGCACCCGGCTGTACGGCGCGATCTGGGTCATGCTGGGCGGCGCGCTCATCAACATGGGCATCGCCGGCGGCATAGGCGCCATCGCCACCGGCTGGAACGACGGCATGGAATACCTGGAGATCCCCTGGCAGATCGCGATCTTCATGTTCGCCGGCTTTGCGCTGGTCATCCTGCCGGTGCTCTACACCCTGGTCAACCGCAAGGTCTCGCACCTTTATGTCAGTGTCTGGTACATGACGGCGGCGCTGCTGTGGATCGCCCTGCTCTTCCTGGTCGGCAAGATGCCCGGCGTGCACACCGGGGTGCAGCAGGCCACCACCAACTGGTGGTACGGCCACAACGTGCTGGGCCTGTGGTTCACGCCGGTCAGCGTGGGCGCCATCTATTACTTCCTGCCCAAGGTCATAGGCCGGCCGATACGCTCCTACAACCTCTCGCTGCTCGGCTTCTGGACGCTGGCGTTTTTCTACGGGCAGGTGGGCGGCCACCACCTGATAGGCGGGCCGGTGCCGGGCTGGCTGATCACGCTGTCCATCGTGCAAAGCGTCATGATGGTGATTCCGGTGATCGCCTTCAGCATCAACATGGGCGCCACGCTGCGGGGGCGCATGCACCTGGCGCGCTATTCGCCCACGCTGCGCTTCATGATGTTCGGCGGGCTGATGTACCTGGCGTCGTCGCTGCAGGGCTCGCTGGAGGCGCTGCGCAGCGTCAACCAGATCACCCACTTCACCCATTTCACGGTGGCCCACGCGCACCTGGGCGCCTATGCCTTCGTCACCATGGTGCTGTTCGGCGCCATCTATTTCATGATGCCCCGGGTGCTGAACTGGGAGTGGCCCTACCCCAAACTGATCACCCTGCATTTCTGGCTGGCGGCCGTGGGGGCGATGATTTATTTTGTCGGGCTCACCATAGGCGGCTGGCTCCAGGGTGTGGCCATGCTGGACGCCGCGCGGCCCTTCATGGCCTCGGTGGAGGTCACCCTGCCCTACCTCCAGTGGCGATCCGTCGGGGGCAGCCTGATGGTGCTCAGCCACCTGGTGTTCGTCGGCCATTTCCTGGCCATGGCGCTGCGCTTCGGGCCGGGCCGCGCGGGCGCCGCCCTGTTCTGGCCCAACGAGCCGCACAGCACGGAACTGGGGGCTGCACATGGAAAATGAAGTCAAGCTGGCCTCGGGCGCGATGGTGGCGCTGGGCATTGCCACGGCGGCCCTGGTGGTCATGCCTTATATGCAGGTGCGCGACATCAAGCCGCCGCCGCAGCTCAAGGGCTACACCAGCGCGCAGTTGCGCGGGCGCGAAGTCTACATCGCCAACGGCTGCGTGTATTGCCACAGCCAGCAGCCGCGCGACCGCAATTTCGGCCCCGATGCGGAGCGCGGCTGGGGCCGGGCCT
>Ga0102589_1004009_pt1 | contig 14337 bp, 17 predicted proteins | sample AraplaMF_Col_mLB_FD_76858 | JGI IMG/M metagenome (GOLD analysis project Ga0102589, IMG submission 76858) | Arabidopsis root microbial communities from the University of North Carolina, USA - plate scrape MF_Col_mLB | ecosystem: Host-associated > Plants > Roots > Endosphere | place: USA... | reverse complement strand
CTTCAGGCGGTCTTTGCGATAAATCAGCAAATTGTAGCCTTTTCTCAAAAGACTTGCTTTCTAATACTTTCGATGAATGAGCTAATTCTTCCACTGGCAGTTGTACACCAACCGGCTCCATTTTTAGTACATTTCGATATGAAACTTGCTCTCCCTTAGTATCTTCCGCCAATATGCTTCCTTGAAAACTCCCTAACATTAAACTAGCAAAACTTACCCCTACTAAAACTTTTTTTGAATAGCCTTTCATACTCTCCCCTACCTTACATTTTTTAGTGTCCTGCACCATTATTTTACTATTCTGACTATTTATTCTGTATTGAGAAAAAAAGAAGGGAACGTTCACACATGTATCCATTCAAAGTGAAATTAACACTTGACTTCACATGTGATTCATGTCAAAAAAGGATAGATAATAGCGAAATTCCTGCTACATCTATCCTCTATTTCAACACTATGATTTTAACTTTATAAACGTAACTCCCGGCAATGTTTGCATATGCTGAATAAATGCATTCTTTTCTTCTGACGATATATTTTTCAATTGTATTCCTACCTTATAAACTATTTCTGTATCTTGCTGTAAAGCTTCAACTTCATATGAAAGTATTGGAATACCTTTCACTTGTAGCGTCTCTACTATTTGTTGTACCGCTTCCTGTTTATTTATACACATTTGCACTGTTATATTTTGCGGAAATAAAAATTGCACCTTAAAAATACGACTTACAATCTCTAAACCAATCAAAACGAGAATCATCGCTCCAATCCCTACAACATACATACCTGCTCCAATTGCTAACCCTATTCCTGCTGTAGCCCATAAACCAGCCGCTGTCGTTAATCCTTTCACTGCCTGCTTTTGAATAATGATTGTACCTGCACCTAAAAATCCAACTCCACTAACAACTTGCGCTGCAATCCGGCTCGGATCAAGAGCCATATGTTCTTCAAACACAATATCCGAAAAAGCATATTTCGAAACGACCATTATTAAAGCACTCCCTACGGCTACTAGGAAATGTGTTTTTAATCCAGCTTCTTTTGAGCGAATTTCCCTTTCAATACCGATTATCGCCCCTAACAAACCAGCAACACCGATTCGTATAATTAAATCAATATGTAAGCTCACGGGCACTTCCCCCTTTTATTCATTATAGAGAGATAAAACAAAAATTATCACATGCATCTATCCATCGATATAAAAGCATTTTATTAAAATACATTTAATATCCCAGTGATTTTATGTTAATATTTTAAATATTAACATAAATTGAATTCAACCTACTTTTTATACGAAAAACCATAAACTGTACTTTCCATTTAAAAACGAGATATGGATTGCATAAAATGAGGTTGAGAAAGTTTAGAAAACGCTTTCATTTTGTAACGTAATTTTTTAAAAATACTACATAAATAAAGGAGATTACCAACAATGAACGTCTCTTTACTAACACCTACTACCGATTTACAAGAAGAATACTTAGATTTTTATACCGAATGGAAAGATAGCGGTGAAACGATGATTCCATGGGTTATTTCAAAAAACCCTTCTAATTTCACGGCAATGATTCAAGAATTACACGACGCACATAACGGAATAAATATTCCTGAAACTTGGGTACCAGATTCTACTTATTGGCTCGTGACAGATGAAAATAGAGTTGTAGGAGTTGTTAATATACGTCATAGTTTAACTGATCATCTATTTAACGCTGGTGGTCATATCGGTTATGGTATTCGTCCTTCTGAAAGAAGAAAAGGTTATGCTACGAAATTACTAGAGTTATCACTAGAAAAAACGAAAGAATTAAACATCGAGAAAGTACTTGTCGTTTGCGACGAAGTGAATACTGCTTCTGAAAAAACAATTTTACATAACGGTGGGCTTCGTGATGATGATTTCACTGAAAAAGATGGAAATGTTGTAAGAAGGTTTTGGATTGAGCTATGAAGAAGTCATCCAATGAAAATAATCTTATTATAGAGAAATATAGTAGAAGTAACGAGCTAAAAGTAAAACAACTTATTGATTTATATAATGAAGACTCTTATCTATTTAACTTATTACGAGATAGTAAAACAAAATGTGCGTATGTTGCCTGCTATAAAAAAGATGTAGTAGGCATCTTTCTCACCTGGAACAGTAGCTTCCATCCATACTGCACATACTTTCGAATATATACGAACCCTTTCTATTCAGAGCTACACATAGAACAATTTTTATTAAACGAGATTCTAAAACGAGAAAACTTCAACTTACCATTACAAACCTCTATATGGGAAACATCGGCTCATTTAAAAGCCTATTATGAAGAACATAATTTTACGGAAATCCGAAGAACATATATGCCGATATTAGACGTACGAAAAATCATAGCTATCAATACAATGATTCATTCAAATTATGCTGTACAAACCTTATCAAACATCTTGTCCAATAATAGCTTCTTTGAAAAGCTAGCTCACTTAGTAAAAACGAATTATGAGGATACTCACTTAGCAAATCCGGTTGCCTCATTCCCGCTCGAAGCTTGGAAAGAACAGATCTTAGCTGATGACGCATTACTAGATGGGAGCTTTGTAATGATAGATGAAGAGAATGAAATTATTGGGTACTCTTTCCTCCATACATCAGAAAAGGCTAATACAGTAGAACTAGGATGGTGTGGAACTCACACTACAGAAAATTTATCCTTACTGAAACTTCTCGTTTTCAAACAAGCTATGTATGCAAGTAAACACGGTTATTCTTTCATTCAAGGTGAATTCGATTCAACGAGTATATATGCAATGGAAATATTAAAATCCTTTCCTTTCAATTCTTGTGCTACTTGGATTACGTATCAAATAGAAGCCGGAAAGTGATTATACACCTTCCGACTTCTTTTATGCTGTTTCTATTTCAAACTGCACTGTAATATCACTAGGATCTACTACTGTAAATCCGTTTGTACTTTCGTTTACTTTATGTTGTTTTTCTATTAATCTTTCTTTCACTTCATCTAACGCTTCTTTGTGCGGTAATACAATTGTATACACCTTCAGTCCAGTTGCATGTACTGGTGGATGCGGGTTATTTACCCCGTTCCACGTATTTGCACCAATATGGTGATGGTATCCACCTGCTGAAATAAATAAGCAATCATCTTCACGCTGCTGTACTTCAAAGCCTACTGTTTCTACATAAAACTCATGTGATTTCTCTACATCAGCTATTCGTAAATGTACGTGCCCAACGACAGTATCAGCAGGTAATCCATCAAACTCATAATCAACGAGCGTTGCTAGTTCTTTTAAATCAAGTGGCGTACTTCCTCCTGGCCCTTCTCCCCACTGATCACGCGGACGGTCTGCATATATTTCGATACCATTCCCCTCTAAATCTTGTAAATAAAACGCCTCACTATACGTATGATCACTGGCGCTATTAAACCTTGAAATTGGTAAAATTTCATTTGAATATGTATAACGTCCTTCTTGCTCAGCTGGACTATCAATTACGTTCTTATTGCGAAGCACACCAAATAATGCCGAAGCAAAAGCTTCACGAGTCGGAACTAAAAAGGCAACATGGTATATTCCCGTTGTACGTGGTTCTTGCAGTACCCCGTCCTCTAATTTTTCAAGAACAAGTAATGTATTATTACTACCTTTTCCAGCTAAATGTGCTTTATTCCCCTCTTGCTTTATAACTTCTAAGCCTACTACATTTTTATAAAAATCAACTTGACGCTCTAAATCTTTCACTTTAAATTCAACATGACCAATACGTGTTTTCGGATGAATTTGTACCATGGATAACTTCCTCTCCTAGTCCTTTATTTCAAAATAAATTAACATAGCCGTTACTATGAAGGATACAACTAAAAACAGACTATGTAAATAAGAAAAATCAGAATTAATAGTTTTTGTGGGCCGTTAATAAAAAAAGCCATCTCCTCTGAAACTCAGAAGAGATGGCTTCTATTATAGAAACTATAAATCTTTTACTTTATTATCTTTTAACTAAATATTTATTTCATCTTATGTACTTCAGCAACTAACTTTCCGCCTTGTATGCCCATATAAAGCTTAACAGGCGCATCATTTGTGTTTTCAAATACTAAATCTAAATATGGATACGCAATTGTAGCATCTCTTCCCTGAGGGACATAACCTACTGTTTTAGAATGTGTAGTTCTCTCTACCATTTTCAAACCAGCTTGATCTGCTGCATTGTATAGAGTTGATGATGTTTGACAAACGCCACCACCATAACCATCTACTAATTTACCATCTACAATTTCTTTACCTAATTGATATCCTTTATCCGGCGTTGTATCACCGATTAATGCATTGAAAGAGAAACTGTCTCCTTTTGCTAATACAACTCCATTTATGCTCGCTGCCGACAAACGAATATTCTCAATACGGCCACCTGCTGATCCACCTAAATTCGTTTCATATCTACCAATTACCGTGCCACTTCCTTGCGCATCACTTAATGTTGCGATAGGCTTTTTCTCAACAATAGGTAATTGATATGAAGAATCCCACATACCTACGTTTAATAATTTATCTACTAATTCTTTTTCCATTAATTCATAAGAAGGTTTTCCTTCTTGCCAACTTCCATCAGGAGCTATACGTGAAGGAACCATCTTTTTGTCAACGCTTTTCCCAACTTCACTTGCAACCTTCGTTACCGATTTTTTAAATTTCGCTTCATCTTCAAAATAACCTAAGCTCGATAAGTCTAATTTTTTCACTTCAGTACCAGTACGCGCATCAACCAAGCTAATTGAATCCTGTACATCAGCCTTAGCCTCTACAACGTTCCCACCAATATCACTCACTAATGCTACATCACTTACTTTTGCGCCACAACCACTTACTACAGCTACGCATAGTACCCCTACTAATATACCCTTTACTTTTCGGAACAATATACTCTCTCCTTTTCCCCAACATTATTTCTTAAGTTTTATTTCATTTTATGTATGTTTTGTTACAATCATTTTACAATATATTTAGAAAATGTTACAAGTTGTTTTTTACTCTATTTAAATTACTCTTTTCTTTTGTAAATGTCTATACATATTTATATAAATTTTTAAGTTTGATAAGATTGTAACTTTTATGTAACCTATCTCTATCCAGTATATACCATTTAACAGATGAAATACAATTGTAAAACTCTTTCATTTCACCTCTTTATTCACCTACATGCTTCATAAAACATAATGCTGATTTCTCATATATGATCATTATTAAACAACTGAAACCAACTTTTTATAGATCAAAAAAATCAATCCATTCAGCGCATCTAGGTATTTGCCGTGCCACTACTCCGCTTTTGCACATACATTATGATGAATTTAACCTATTTTAAAGAAATGGAGGATGTTTTATGTACCCCTACAATCCATACGATCCATATAACCAAAATGCTTATCAGCCTCAATATGATTTACAAGCACAATACCAACAATATATAGATCCAGCAGAACAAGTAGATCCATATGATCAAAATCGACAATTCCAACTTCCAATCTCTTTTCCTGGTACTGGAAACCGTCAACTAGAAAGACGAGTAAATGAGCTTGAGCAAAGAGTACGTCAACTAGAAAACACAGTTGAGCGACATACGCGTAGATTAAACCGCTTAAATCAGCGTTTACGTACAGTTGAAAACAGACTAAACATTCCATTTTCAGCATTAGAAGATGGATTTTAATTTCGAAAACTAAAAAATATATGAAGGAAGGGGCTCCCCCCTTCCTTATATAAATTGACGAAAGTTTTTTCCATCTCTATACTGATAAGAGTTAATGAAATGAAACAAGGTGATAAAAATGGATTTTGAAATAAATTTTCTTTCCTTTTATGTAGTACAAGTAGAAGGAAAAGGTGAAGCAGTTGATAAACGCTATAAACATTTTCAAACATTAGACGCTGAAGAATATGAAGATAGCTCCTTAAAAGAATTTTTGAATGGTGAATTATTAAAAATTTCAAAGCGAAAAGTAGAACGTCACGCAAAAACGGAACAAGCCCCAACCAAGATTGGTCGCTTTATTGTAGAAGAAGGACATGAACTTGATTCAAACCCTCATTACAACCTTTTTAATCGTATTCGCTTTGCGGAAACAAAGGAAAACTTCAAAGATATGAGTGAGCCTCTCGTTTATACATATCTTGACACAAGTGCTGTACGCGGTGGTGTATTTTTAATTGCGCAAGCAAAACTACGTAAATACTTTGATGATCCATTCGTTTTCGTTATGAAATGTGACTTCGAGCCGAAAGTCGCTTCTATTTCCGATGAATCCACACTGATTCGTAACGTCGAAATGGCCATCACAACAAAAAACATGAAATCTATCCAATATCCGTACATGCCTGAAGAAGGCATCGTCGAAGTAGGCGAGCTAAAAATTCACCAAGCATCACACGCCCGTTACTTTGAAGACTTCTTAAAATTCGTCGAGTACGAGCGCTCTATGCCTGAAATTATGAAAACACAAGTAATGGACATGGTATACGACCAAATTGAAGATGTATTTGAGGAAGGTACGGAAGAACGCGAACAATTCGACCAAGCAATGGAAGTATGGGCTGCCAGTCCGAAACGTGAAATTATGGAACAATTTTCAACCGAAGAAGTAATGGAAGCTACCGCTCAAATCGTCGAGCATGCTCCTGAAGTGGAATTAAAGTTAAAAGCAGATCATATCTCTGTGAAGGCCCTGCTTGCTGATTTCGGAGACTTAATACATATCGCAAAGGTAAACGACCGCTATGTATTAATGATTGAGGCTGACACACTTACGTTTGAAAAAGGCTTCTCTCCCATTGAGTTTCTGAAGCCGGATGAGTTGCAAGACGTAATTGAGCGGATTGAGAATAAGCAGCAGTATTCTTATGATACGAACGGGATTGAATAAATGCTTCCATATAATTATTTTTACTGAGCGTTTTTAACAAGCGCTCTTTTATTTTGGACATAGTTAACATTTATATGAAAAACCGATTCTACTAAGAATCGGTTTCTCTGCTTTATACAAAATATGCTTATTTTTAATCCAAGATAACATTTGTTGCAGCGTCAAGTAGATTTCTTCCTTGTTGCACAAGCGTATTTCCATTAGAGATATCCGCTTCAATATTTCTAGTAGACCAAGTTCTTCTATAAGTTTTTCGTGTTTTTCCTTTTAGTCAATATGTATGTTGTTAAAATGAAAATTTCATTTTACTACCTCAAATTTATTGTACTCGTAAAAAGATAATTGAAAACGATATTTCGGATGCTCTCTCACCCAATCGTAGGCTTCTTCTAAAATATCCATTTTGTTTTGCGGGTCATTAAGTTCACTACATTCGTCCCTTTTCTGTTTGCACAGAGGGCAGAATCCATTCACTATCTCAGCACTCATCGCACGAATAGTTTTACTTTCTACGTCAACTATTAGACGAAGAATAAGGGCATGTTCCGCTTTTGTAGTCACCATCATTTCAGCAATCCTATCCTCATTCCAAAAGACACCGTTTAATTCCATCTTTACATTGACATCTTTGATATCCAAGTTTATCATCATCACATCTCCCATGTATAAAACGCTTATCTTACTTTTCAATTTTAATCTTTAATACACCACGTTTTAAAGATATGTTAAGCTTTTTCCAATTCTTCTTCTTTGCTATAAGAGGAAGTGTAATAAAAGCAAAAAGTGATGTGAATATAATACAAAAAACTAAAATGGTTAAAATGTTAAAGATTGCTTCCATTTAACTGTATCCTCTTTCATTTCTATGAGTTCTTATTTTATTAATACACTTTAAAATTCTTACTACGCCTTAATTTTCAAAGCAATTATAATGACTCAATTGCAACAACAACTTTATTCCCATTTAATATGAATACATTATTCACCCGTCAATACGATGACATTAAATTTATGTAGTTAGAAATGGAGGAGAATCTCATTTAACCTCTGTATTCTCCTCCATCTCAGCCAAATACCTAAGTTGCCGCTCTGCCTTTCTCACTGCAGTAGGAAAGTGCTTTTTCAGAAGTTCTACTGCAGATTCACTTATATAATATCTTTCCGTTATACTTTCCCACGTGTCACTACTTTCAAATGCACCCCATACAAAAGGACGCTCTGCACTTTTTTTCATTTCTTTAAATGCCCATTTTCGCATCTTTTTTTTCGCTTTTTCTGTTAGTTTTCCGTTCTTTACAAGTTCAAGCTCACCATGTCTCTTGTATCGCTTATTAATATCTCTCTCACTATATGCTTTAAGAAATATATTCGCTGTATTCTCAGCATCTGCGAAAGCACGATGTTGCCTACCTTCCCACGTTAAATCAAGCTGCTCCACTGCAAATTGTAAACTTGGTGTATGCTCAAATAATTCTTCATACGCCTGGAAAACAAATTTTTGCACATCAAATCTGCTCTCTTTTTCCATACATGGGCATTCTACACCATGTAATGTACAATCGTGAGATAGAAAACGATAATCTTCTTTTCCCCATGAAATAAATATAGAATCTTCTCCGATAAACTTAATAAATTTCTCTATAATTTGAGGGAACTTTTCTACACCAATTAAATCTTTCTTTGTAATTCCAGTTAATTTTGTTGTATGACGAGTTAATGGGGCACTTGGTTTTACTAACTCTGAAAATTCTCCAATAATCTTCATTGTACTCACATCTATTTTTACAGCTCCAATATCAACTATTTCTGACGGATCTTCCGATTTATACGGCCTAAAATTCCTTTCAATATCAAACACAATAAAATGTGTAGTGTTTTTCAATTTGTATACCTCTTTCTAATTCCTATTAATACGAGAAGCCTATTTAACAGCTTTACTTTATTTTCAGTATCTATTTATACATGCAGTTTATACATTTAATTATAAACTAAAAATTCAGTCTTTTTTATAAATATACATAGTAGGACACCCATCAAAAAAACGCAAAAAAAAGAAGGGCAAGCCCTTCTTTTTTTCATAATTACTTCTTGTTTACGTTTGTAGCTTGAGGTCCACGGTTACCTTGTTCTACTTCGAAAGTAACTTCTTGACCTTCTTCTAAAGATTTGAAGCCGTCGCCTTGGATAGCTGAGAAATGAACGAATACGTCTTCTCCGCCTTCAACTTCGATGAAACCGAAACCTTTTTCTGCGTTAAACCATTTTACTTTACCGTTTTGCATTTAAAAAATCCTCCTACAATGTACCTATATGTACATATTCATTTTCAACCACTTTACAATAATACGTCATAAATTAAAAAACTGCAACCCCCCGAAGGAGATTTAACATTGCTACCCCCTTGGAAGTTACAGCTCATTTAAATCTCTATATTATTAAAAGTAAAATGGTTTAAAGTAACTATATCATATCAATATAATAAAAGTAAAGTTTTTTTCAGCTATACAGCTTTTTTCTTCCATTGCATCGCTTTTAATTCACCTGATCCAGCTACAACATAGTCTTCCTTTTCATTCACAATGCGCCAACCATGCCCTTTAACCGAATCACATACTGTAACAATTCCTTCTTCAAGAAGCACACGGCAAACAGCGCTAATTCCCGCCTTATTTTGCGTTGACGTTGTATATAACACATGTTGATCTACACTTAAATCTAAATAGCTACTAGCTTTTTGTTCACTTTGACATGTATGCCAACATATTTTTTCATTCTCAATACTATCATCTATTTTACAAAAAGAAATATTCCCACTAACTCCCCTACACGATCCACTTGCCGCTACTAAATAGGAATTATGTATAGTCAACGCAGAAATCATCTGGTTCATCGCTATTTTAATCCTTTTTAATTTACGTGTCTCTAAATCCAAAAGCCAAACACCACCATATTTAGTATGTATTTTCGTACCGATAAATAAGTAATGTTTATATAAAAATAATGATCGAATAGATGGTGCCTCGCTATCGTAATCAAGAAATGGCTGAATAGTCTCCCATGTGGAACCAAAATTATTAGAATGATACAGTGTTTTATCTCCATGAGCAATTACTGTTCCATTTTCATTACTACATACATTCCAGCTCGTTGCTTTCGTTGGAAAGCGCTGGATCGTCCACGTTTCTCCACCATTCATACTACGAATAAAAACTCCTTCGTCTCCTACTCCATAAACTACGTTATCTTCACTATGTAAATCTCGAATTCGTTTTTGGAATCCAGTTAAAATCTGTTTCCATTCTCCATCTTTTTCAATGAATAAACCATTATATGTAGTAGCTAACAAAAGCTTTCCATCTCTTAACTTTGTAATAGCGGTTGCACTGAACTCTGTTTCCACGTTGACACTCCCATTCTTAGAACTTCTCGGCAAAAGCAATTGCAAAATCACTGCATTTTTCAACGTCTTCTTTATCTTCTGGAGCTAATTCAATTTTCAATCCTTCTTGTACAAGTTCTGCCCCGCATTTTACAAGACGTTCTTCAAATATCGTTACTGCTTCACAAAACAGTTCATACGCCGTATCACCTGATCCAAAAACAGCCACTTTTTTCCCCGTTAAATCTATATTTTCTAACTCATCATGGAAATCTTCCGCTTCAAATGGTAATTCACCATCACCCCACGTATAAGATCCTAAAATGATTCCATCATAAGCTAATAATTCTTCAGCATCCATACCTTCCATCTCTTGTAATACTACTTCATGATTAAAGGCATCTAAACTTACTTTAATTAAATCAGCAATACTCTCTGTATTCCCTGACATACTTGCATACGCTATTAAAATTTTCGCCACTTTGGCATCCCCCTCTTACAATAAATGATTCTCATTCTCATTATATTAATAATGAGAATCAATTTCAATTATTATTTTCATCCGATTTATATCCTTTTCATTTATGTTAAAAGAAATCGTACATCTGACTATTACTTTTTCATTTTGAGTATTAACATTCATATTCGTCTATTGCCAAATCTAGTTTCTCAACTTATTGTATATACATCCTTTCACATTTAATATGTTGCATATATAATGCGAAAGGCCATTTACACATTTCATTTTTTTCAGGTAACAAACAATTTCGACTTTACAAAAAGAGGAGTCTTTATAATGAAAAAAATTTTTATTAGACTTTTAAAAATATCATCCCTTTTGACAGCACTATTATTAACAGTGGGTGCCAGTATTCTATTTGGCACTTCATACGGCCATAATTTACGTGTCATCGCAGCGGAAAGTATTTTAACGTCTCAACATCCGCAATACGCAAAAATTACATTACTGTCTGATAACGAGTTAAATGATATTTCTCAATCCATTACAAATCCAAAATGGAAAAATAGCGAGTTTGCCAATACAAAACTTTCAAAACAAGAATTAGAACGAAAGAAAAATTTACCACTAACTGTTTCGATTGAAACAGTTAAGAAAAAATATAACGACCATTTTTTCGAAGGTAAATTAATGACTATTAATAATCCATTAAATGTAAAGCTCGTTACACAACAAGGTTCACAAGGAAAAGACGTTGGGGAAAAAATATATGTCATGGCAAAACGAAACCATGCACTTGCTGCTGTAAATGCTAGTGGGTTCTGGGATGAAACGGGGCATGGTGGTGGTAAAACAGGCATCGGTATTGTTATGGAAAACGGGAAGGTCATAAACACACCGCAAGACATTAATACCCCTACTCTCGTCAGTGGACTTACAAAATACGGACAAATGGTTTCAGGAGAGTTTTCTGCTAATCAACTGTTAAATAAGAATGTCGTTTCCGCTGCTGGCTTTATGCCTCAACTAATTGTAAATGGCGAAAAAATGATTACAAATGATGGCGGATGGGGCTATGGTCCCCGCAGTATTATGGCTCAGAAAAAAGATGGATCAATTATGTTTTTCATCATTGATGGAAGACAACCTCATAGTATCGGAGCTTCTTTAAGAGACTGCCAAGATATTCTTTATGAAAAAGGGGCCATAAATGCAATGGCAATGGACGGGGGCTCGTCAGCAACATTGTACGCAATGGGAGACATTTTAAACATCCCTTCAACCTTATCTCATAAATCACGCTATTTACCAAACGCCTGGATTGTTACCGCGAACCCTAAACAACAAGTTCATGTAACGATAGATGGCAGCCCAGCAAGCTCTCAAAAGATTTCCGAAATGACAGGATCTACTGCTGTAGCTATAAATAAATAAAAAAGAACGGATGACTATACAATCATCCGTTCTTTTTTATTACTTTTTAAAAATACCAAATGGTTTTCCAACTGATAATACAACTTTTCCGAAGTGTGTATTTAACACGGCTGCTGCTGAACCATAGAAAGATAATAATGAAATACATAGTTCAGAATACGCTGCTAAATTATGCATTGCGTGCGGCATAACACCTAAAGTACTTAATGAAAGACCGATAAATAAGAAATCAATAAGGACGAAAATCATAAATAATACTTTATGTGTTTCCATTGCACCAATTGTCATAAAGATCGTGAAAATCAAGTATCCGATAAAGGCTACACCAAGCTGTTTTGAATCTGCAGTTTGGGCTAATTTTTCGCCAAATACTCCAAGTTGAATTAACCAAGTCATTCCAACACCTAACCAAAATAGGCCGTACGCACCAAATGCTGTTGTACCAAACGTATTGTTGTGCTTTGCATCGTGAATGCATGCAAAGATTTGTGCAAATCCTCCTAAAAAGATTGCCCATGGTAATACAAGTGAAACGCCATCTGTTAAGCCTAACTTTTGAGACGATGCTACAAGTGTTACCATCGCTAATCCAAATAGACCGATTCCAGATGGATCTGCTGTTGTCATTTTCACATGATGTGTAGTAGTTTGATTGCTCATATAAACCTCCTGATTATAAACATACTCGAATACAATACTTAAATCAGAAGGCTATGTCAATGGTTTTTTTTGTATGTTGTCAGACCTTATTCCCTATAATAATCGAATACACTTTGGGCCATTTCATACGGTTTTATATTTACATTTGGCAACTCATTTACCGGCATCCATAAAGGAATATAACTCCCTCTATCTTTCAGCTCGAACTCCTCGCCTTTACCACTTCCGAAAACTCCACCTATAATATGGGCATTATAATAATACTCCGTACCTTTATACTCCACCTTTGCAATCAGATGCTCCACTTGTATATGTACCCCTAATTCTTCATAGACCTCTCGCTTCGTTGCTTCTTCAGGTGTTTCTCCTTTTTCAATTCCCCCGCCCGGAAAAACAAAATACATTTCATCTTCTCGAACACGTTTTATAAGAGCGATTTTACCGTTCTGTACAATAATAGCTGCACCACGATTTCTTCTCACTTTATTACCTCAACACCAATCGCAACTGTTCCCCATTCATTTTCTTGTTCTTTCGTATATATTTCGTATGTACTTTCTAACATTTCTTTTATACTAACTCCTTCACAATCAAATAATTTTTTATCAATTTGTTCGTACATTGCTTTAAAACTTTCGTATCGTTTTATCTCCGTTACTTTTACAGCCATCGTTTCTGCTGTCGTAAGGTTCGTAAATACAATTTCATCGTCTTGTTTTATAAGTTGACGTTTTTTATCGTATAAGCGTACTTCATATACTTTTTTTCCTGATTGAATTGACTGAAAAGGTTTATTATATAATCCCATTTCGTATCTCATACATTCCACTCCCTTTTATTCATCTTGCCTACTAACATTTTTGCACATTACTATTTCATACAACATAGTTCGCCTTACTTCACCTTGCATATAATGTTCCATATCCATTACTTTCTTTAGAGAGGATGCTAAAATTGGTATGTTATATTTAAATCAAAAACCAGAATATAATAAATATGATATCGGTGATTATACTTACAGTAAAGTAGGCCCTTTTATTTTTTCTTGGAATGATGAAACAAAATTAAAAATAGGTAAGTTTTGTTCATTAGGAGAAGAAGTCGTTTTCATACTTGGCGGTGAACATCGTGCTGATTGGATAACAACTTATCCATTTAATGTCCTCTTCGAAGAAGGAGCACACATTACTGGTCATCCTTCTTCAAAAGGTGATATCGTAGTCGGAAATGACGTATGGATTGGTTATCAATCCTGCATTTTATCTGGTGTTACAATTGGTAACGGGGCCATTATCGGGGCCAAGAGTGTTGTTACAAAAGACGTACCTCCATATGCAATCGTCGCTGGTAATCCTGCCAAACTAGTTCGATATCGTTTCCCGCAAGAAATCATTGAAAAACTAGAAAACCTTGCATGGTGGGACTGGGACATTTCCGTTATAAAAGGAGCTATTCCATTTCTACTCTCCAACAAA
>Ga0102589_1004005_pt1 | contig 14342 bp, 14 predicted proteins | sample AraplaMF_Col_mLB_FD_76858 | JGI IMG/M metagenome (GOLD analysis project Ga0102589, IMG submission 76858) | Arabidopsis root microbial communities from the University of North Carolina, USA - plate scrape MF_Col_mLB | ecosystem: Host-associated > Plants > Roots > Endosphere | place: USA... | reverse complement strand
TAGTTTACTACGCCTACGCTATCTCGTCCTTTCTCGCAAAGATCTCCATTAATAATTAAATAATCTTCATCTTTAAAGTTAACTTTATGTAGTGCTTCTTTTAAAAGATTTAATTCTCCATGAATATCAGATATGACAATAACTCTAGCATCATTAGGGATTGATAGTTTCTTTATTTTTTTCAAGTATAAGCGCTCCAATCATTCTCTTTATTAAATTAAAACAATTCGACAAAATACACTATATAACTTTTTCAAATACATATACCATAACTTACAACCTATTTACGGTTCAATAATAACTTAATAAATAAGAAGAAGTTGCTCCCAACTTTTGCGGGACAACTTCTTCTTATTATTATTTATAATTCTTTATGAAAAGAATAACTCACCTTATCATACCCTTCTCTTTCATAAAAACGATGAGCATCAATTCTTGAAAATGCTGACGTGAGGACGATAGACTCACATTCGTTTTCCTTTCCCCAGTTCTCTATATACGAAAGTAATACTTTCCCATGTCTTTTTGAACGATGTGCTTCTGCTGTTACAAGGTCATATACGAAAACGTGTTTCTTATTATAAAAGTTCGTACAAATTGCTACACCTGCAAGACTAACAACTTCATCATTCTCATTACACAGCGAAAATAGTTTATAATCTTCTTCTTTCATTTTTCGAAATAAAGAGCTTGTTTCCTCTTTTGAAAGTTTCGTTCTTAATTGCTGTAAAACAGGTAATACTTCATGTAATTGCTCTTCTGTTACTACTTCTTTAACATTCATTTTTAACTCTCCTCTAACTATTTATTTAATTTTCTAAATGTTATATCATTATTATAGAAAGTAACTGCCCTTCACTTAAGTGACAGTTTAAGTGTTTTTTATAAGGCCAGTTTTAAAGGAGAGTTTTATATGGATTTTACTATCCCATTGCAATTACAAAGTAACACACCTATTTACTTGCAAATTTACGAATATATTAAAGCTGAAATTATACAAGGGACTATTTCTGTCGGCACACGTCTACCCTCACACAGAAATTTAGCATCACAACTTAATATTAGCCGCATTACTGTTGAATCAGCTTATCAACAATTATTAGCTGAAGGTTATGTAGAAAGTAAACCGAAACGTGGTGTTTTTGTAGCAAATTTCGATATTGACGTTATCCCAAATAAAAAGCCAAATGCAGCAAAGAAGACGAGCAATTTGATAGACGAAAAATTTGAATATGATTGTAGCCAAGGACTTATTGATCAAAATACATTTCCGATTACAAATTGGAAACGAGCATTACAAGAATCCATACTTACATACGAAAATGCACTATTTGCCAAAGAAGACCCTCAAGGTGAATTCGCTCTTCGAGAGCATATATCAACATATTTATATCATTCTCGCGGTGTCCATTCTTCACCTGATCAAATTGTGATTGGCGCCGGAACGCAGCCACTTCTGTGGCTACTACTTCAACTGCTTGGCCCTACAAAAGAATACGGCATTGAAAACCCTGGATTTCACCGTATACACGCAATCATTAAAAGCTGTGATAGACAAATTCATTCCATACCATTGGATGAAAAAGGGATTGATATTTCTAGTTTATACAATACAAATTCCAATGTCGCATACGTTACACCATCACACCAATTTCCGCTCGGGATTATTATGCCTTTATCTAGAAGATTAGAATTGTTAAAGTGGGCTAATGATTGCAATGGATACATTATTGAAGATGACTATGACGGAGAGTTTCGCTACGCTGGTAAGCCGATTCCTTCTTTACAAAGTCTTGATTCAAATGAACGCGTTATTTATATGGGGACTTTCTCAAAATCTTTTTTACCTTCTTTACGAATGGGATATGTTGTTTTACCACCACACCTTTTAAAAACATATCAAGAACTGCATGGAATTTTCAAACAAACAGTCGCTACAATACAACAACTTGCTTTTGCTAACTTTATACAAAGCGGGAATTGGGAACGTCACCTTAATCGGAGTCGTACACTATATAAAAGAAAACATCATGCGTTAGTAAAATCCATTATGAAAGAAATGGGGGCTAATGTTCAAATTCTTGGCGAACAGTCCGGACTTCATATTGTTTTATGTGTCCATAACAGTATGAATGAAAATGAACTGATTGAATCCGCTAAAAAACAAAGCGTTAAATTATACCCACTTTCTCCATATGATTTCGTGAATGATTTACGTAAGGAATCATACGTATTACTCGGCTTTGGTAGTATTCCAGAAAATAAAATTGAAACGTTGGCTAGATTATTAAAAGACGCTTGGTTTCCTAGTTGCAAGGAAACTTTTTAACAGTGGATTTAACTTGTAACATGTTAACAATTCAACAAAATAAAAAAGAAGGCTGTTCCAAAATAACTTTTTGGACAGCCTTCTTCTAGTTATTCACCTGACCTAGCTTTCCTTCCCGGACGTTTCACACCAGTCGTTTCTGTTGAATAGGAAGCTTCGATTATAGCGGCTGGATCTACAGAGAGAACGAGATCTTTCATTTTCGGATAAATGAATCGGTTTGTAATGCAATAAATGATTCTCTTATGCTCCCCTAAAAAACCACCTTCTCCATGTAGATACGTAACAGATAGTTGCAATTCTTTCATAAGTAAATCGCCTATTTCTTTATTCTTACCAGAAATAATCATAACGCTCTTACCTTGATTAATACCATCTAATATAAAATCAATCATCTTCGTAACAATATAGAAAATTGCTAATGAGAACATCGCTTGTTCGATTGAAAATAAAATGGCAACAAAGATGAAAATAACTGCATTTACTGCAAGTAAAAATGTACTAATCGGTACATTAAAGTGTTTATTCATCCAAACTGCTAACATTTCCGAACCGTCAATTGCTCCACCCATTTTAACAACAATCCCAACACCAATTCCAAACAGTACTCCACCATAAAGTACAATTAATAACTCAGAAGTCGTAATTGCTGGAAATGGTTTTAAATAAATTAATCCGAGTGTTGTAACTACATTCGCATAAGATGTACGGATAAAAAATTTCTTTCCCATTACTTTTGCAGTAAATAATAAAATTGGGATATTAATTCCTAAGAACACACCATAAAGCGGCAATCCTGCGACTTTATTTGCCATAATAGCAATAGCCGTTACCCCGCCATCTACTAATCCATTAGGTGCTAAAATAAGCTCTAATGAACCTGCTACTATAATTGAGCCAATTGTTAATAATACGTATTCAAATACTTTCTTCATTCATTACCCCCAAAACTTATATATTTTCTTAGTATTATTTTAACGTAATTTTACTACTAATTCAAAGGTATCGATTTATATACACAAAAGTTTCTCCTTTATCGCTATTTTTATGTAACACATGTAACGCGTAATACTAAAAACACACTTACAAATTAAAAGTAAGTGTGTTTTTAACATCTATTTAATCTTTACGTACGGCTTCATTTTTAATTTGAATATTTCCTCAACTGCCCTTTGATATCCACCGGCATTTCTAAGCGACTCTCCCACTTTACGACTATTCTCCTTAAACGTCACATCATCCATTACTTTCTTTACAGTCTCACGTAACAATTCAGAAGTTAACTCGTTGCGATTAAGTCTTATGCCTGCCCCTACTTCAGTCAATTGTTTTGCAACGAATGGCTGATCTCCTGTTACCGGAATTACAACTAATGGAACACCATAATATAACGCTTCACTCGAACTATTCATACCACCATGTGTCACGAATACATCAGCATGCTGTAAAACTTCTAATTGCGGGACATAATTATACAACTTAAAGTTTTTCGGGATATTTTCAAATTGACTTATATTTATCTTCTTACCAACGACTAATACGACTGTCGCATCAACATCTTTAAACGCTTCAAAACATTTTTCATACAGAGCTGGTTGTTCATTAAAAACTGTTCCCATAGAAATGAAAATCACTTTTTCATTTTTTAAATCTTCGGCAGGAAAACTCCCCACTTCTTTTCGAGTAGCAATTGATGGACCTACAAATTTATACGATTCATCAAATACCTCTGAACGCGGCTGATATTCTTTTGAAGTATATACAATCGTAATATCACCAGGATGGTTCATAATATCATACATACTATTACATTTCATTCCATACTGCTTATTCCATCTTTCCATTCCCGCTAAACAAGATTGATATAATGGATCCATTTCATCTACTTGTCTCGATTCTTGCCCATCATGAAAATTAATGTACTGATTAACAGCAAACGTTGTACAGGATGAAACGCTTGGTAATTGTAAAATATTCGCTATAATACGTCCTACTGGAAAATGATTATCATATATTAAATAATCATATTTTTCCTCTTTTGTTTCTTCTACAATTTGAGTAACAATACGCTCTGATGCTTCAATCATATGAGATAGCATCGTCAAAGGGCTCCCACCTTCATTTACTCGTTCCATAATATTAATTTGAGAGAGAAAATTCTCAAACACTCGGAATTCCGCACCTGTTGCTTCAACCTTCTTTCTATAATCTTCAATACAATAAGAAACAACTGTTTCCCCTCGCTGAATTAACTCACTTACAACAGCTAAAGTCGGATTAATATGACCTTCCCCAGGAAAATTTATTACGAGTACATTTGCCATAACATTCTCTCCTATCCAATTAATATAATAAAATTAACAATTAATTATATTAATTAATTTAAGTCTATTATAAATGAATGCATTCTACTTCTTCATGCTTTTCTCTTCATTTTATTATTGAGAAATATTTTCTATAGTCTACATTATTGTGATTCACAATCTTATAAATGAATGCTTAATTTTACTTTTACTCTTCATAGATTTAAAGATATGAGTCTTACATTCAAGTATTACCACCATTATTTTTAGACAATTCATACAAAAATAGAGAAATATAATATTTTTAATGAGTTTTCACTATAAATGTAAGTATGCTGTCTATCTTTTTATCTTTATCCTCATAACACATCATCTGTTATATAATGAATTTATGGAATTTACAGAAAAATGAGTCTTTTCATGTTACAACAACTATTCAATTCACCTATTCTATCCGTTCAAGCCTTGCACCCAGGTTATGAAGATCATGCAAGTGATGTTTTTCTCGTTCAAACAGAAGATACAGAAGTTATCGTTCGTGCTTCTAAAATGAATGAAGAACCAAATAATGATTTTTGGTGGGGATGTAAAAATCTATTTGGAATTGATCCAAGGAACGTCCATCATTTAGAAACTGTACATACATTGCTGCAAGAACATACGAATCTTCCTATCCCAACAATATTAGAAAAACATGTTTTAAATGGCCGTGAATTTGTGGTGGTCGAAAAGTTAGTAGGTAACACAGTTCAATCTTTTATCGAGCAACCAGATTCTATTTTATTTAGCCTAGGAAAAGGACTTGCAGAAATACATAAGTTTAAAGCCGATTTTATAGGAAATCCGTCAGGCACGTTCCAAGTTCCACTAGATGAATTCCAATCACATATTTTAAACGTGAGTAAAGAGCTTGTGAATATGTTTTATTCCGATGATGAAAGCATACAAAATGCTTTTCCTACCTTTGAATCACAGCTTTCTTCCCTGTCCGTACCAAAAGAAGCTACACTCGTCTTACTTGATATGGACCCTACCCAATTTTTATATGACGGTACAACTATTACGGGTTTAGTAGATACTGAAGCTTACGCGGTTGCCCCGCGAGAGTTTGATTTTATCGGACTAGAATATGTACTTACCGAAAAAGAAGCACATGCCTTTAAAAGTGGTTACGAAACAATTATGCCTATTCCTCATCTTGAAGAATGTAGACGACCATATCGTTATTTATACCGACTGTTATCTGTGCAAGGTAGTGTGGAATTAAAGGAATGGTTAAGTCACCCATCCTATTTTTAAATACAATTGAGAGGGAGTATACAATGGATATTCAGAAAAAGTGTTCTGTAACAGAAAGTGAAATACAGCAAATGAAGGATTTGGCTTATATTTGCGGGCAACAAGACAATCTTGATTACTCTTCAGATTTACATATCAACTTTTTAAAAAATCGAAATGAAGATCATATAAACGATTTTCTTCTTTATAACGGTACTCAATTAATTGGCACTTTAAATATGTATGATTTCGAAAGACCAACAAAGCTTGAACTAATAGGCTTTGTACATCCTCATTTTAGAAAACAACGTTTCGGAACTACCCTTTTACAAACTGCAATGAAAGAAATACAAAATAGAGAGGCAGATGAAGCTCTTCTTATTATCAATGGGGATTCTATTTCTGGGAATGAATTTGTAAAACATATGAAGTTACCGTATTTATATAGTGAATATAGTATGGAGTTCAAAACAAACGAAATTCAAAAAACAACAGAAAGTAATATACAGCTTACTCTTGCAACTTCAGAATCACTTCTTGACCTTATTGAAATTTCTAGTACAGCTTTTGGTGATTCAGTAGACAATACGGCTACATGGTTACAAAAAATGATGGCTTCACCTTCTCATAAAGTTTACAGTGCTCTTATTAACGAAAAAGCTATTGGAACAATTACAGTTACTGAGCAAGAACAATCTACTACACTATCAGGATTCGCCGTTCACCCTTCTTATCAAGGTAAAGGATATGGAAAAGATATTCTTAGTTATATGGTACATACCCTTATTACAGAAGGAACTTCAACAATTGAATTAGACGTCGAAACGAAAAATAACCATGCTTTAAAACTATATACACAATGTGGTTTTAAAATTAAAACGAAGCATGACTATTATAATTTAATGAATAGCACGGAGAATATTTATGTCTAAAAAACTTATTTATTCTGATTACGATATTTTCGCATCTATTTATAATAAACATTGGGGAAATTTTGCCGAACACTCCTATCTAGCTTTTGAAAAACTCGTTTTACAATATGCACAACCACGTTCTCATATTTTAGATCTTTGTTGCGGGACTGGTCATCTTACAAGGAAACTACTTGATAATAATTTTGTAGTAACTGGTATAGATGGTTCTACTCAAATGATTGAATATGCAAGTGAAAATGCGCCAGATGCAACCTTTTTCGTCGATGACGCTCGCTATTTCAATATAAATGAGCAATTCCACTACGTCATCTCTGCCGGTGATAGTTTAAACCATATTATGAATTTAGATGAACTAAAAAGTGTGTTTCACAACGTTTACTCCGTATTACATAACGAGGGTATATTCGCATTTGATATGAATATGGAAAAAGGATTTCTTGAAAACTGGATTGCTTCGTTTCATATTTCAGAGAAAGAATATGTTTGTACGATTGATTCTACATTTGATAATAAAAACAAAAAAGCAGAAATGAATTTCATATTATTTACACGTGATACAAATGATATTTGGAAAAGAAGTGACTTTTCTTTTAAAGAAACATGTTACACTAAAGACGAAATTACTCATGCATTACAATCTGTAGGTTTTAAAAATATTCAATCGTACGGTACAAATAGAGCATTTTTCACTTGCCAAAAATAAAAAAACTGAATCTAAATGATTCAGTTTTTTCTTAATATATTTACAACTGCAGTTGTTTCGTCATTTTCTTTATAAACACGCGGAATTCTTCTATCTAGCATACATGTAACTTCATAGTTTATTGTACTTAACATATCCGCTATTTCTTCTACTGTGATATTTTCTTCACCTTGTTTACCGTAGAATACTACTTCGTCTCCTACTTGTACTGGCATCGCTTTTGAAACATCCAACATTAACTGATCCATACAAACACGGCCAATTACAGGTACTCGAACCCCGTTAATTAACGCATAGCCTTTATTAGATAATTGACGATTATAACCATCAGCATAACCAATTGGTACAGTCGCAATCCATTCTTCACCAGTTGTTACATACGTATTCCCATAACTTACACCACGATTCTTCTTCGCATGTTTAATATGAGCTACTTTTGATTTTAACGACAACGCAGGCTGTAAAGAAACGACTGAATGATCCACTTCTTTTGATGGATACATACCGTACACTCCTATTCCAACGCGTACCATATTTTGAAATGTGTTACTTAATTCCATTGATCCCGCACTATTTGAACTATGAATATATGGTATTTGAATTCCTAATTCTTTCGCTGTATTAACAGCCTTTTCAAATAAACTTGTTTGCATATTCGTATATGATTTATCGATTTCATCTGCCGTAGAGTAATGCGTAAATATCCCTACTACCTCTACATACTCCATACGGTTTAATTCTTCTAAAAATGGTTTAACTTCTTCTTCTTGTAAACCGATACGACTCATTCCTGTATCAATTTTCACTTGAATTTGTACTTTCTTTTGAAGACGGTTTGCAATTTCATTTATACCATGTAAATCTTCTACTCTATAAACAGTCATCATAACGTCATATTGAATTACATCTTCTACAGCCGCTACTGGTGTGTATCCTAAAATTAAAATCGGCACAGTAATTCCTGCTTCTCTTAATTCTATTGCTTCATCTACAAATGCAACTGCAAGTTGATGTATCCCAGCTTCAATTGCAGCTTTGGCAACTTCAACTGCCCCATGGCCATACCCATTCGCTTTTACAGCAGCCATCATCTTAATTTCTTCATCATTTACATGTTTTTTAAATTCTTTTACATTATGTTTTACAGCATTTAAGTCAATTTCTACAATTGTATCTCTTCCATATTTCAAACTCATTGGTCTAACTCCTAACTCAATAATTGCATTCCATTCTATTTCACGTTTCATATGACCTTTTACAATATAATACTTTTCATTATGCTAGTCAAACTACTAGAATTTTCGGAATTTTGAGTATGATATAATATCCTCAAGAAACTATTATATACGGAGACGAGGAGAATTACAATGTTTGTTCAATCTGCATTACATCAACTAAAAGTTGCTATTGATACTTCTATTTATATGCTTAACCAATATAGTGAAAACGATTTAAAAATACAACCGATTCACTCAAAACGATCATTATTTGAAATGTGTACACATCTTTCTCTTATTTGTCATGCTGATTTGCTCATTTTAAATGGTATTCCAGAAAAAGAATTACATACCTTTTATATAGAACATACGCCCGTAACAGTTGCTCAAATGCAACAAACGATGATTGAAGGATACAACCTTCTCTCCAAAACATTTCTTTCCTACTCCCAAATAGAATTAGCAGAAGTTATGACTGCCTATTGGGGTATTTCTTATTCGCGCTTTGAATGGTTACTTGAAATCGTTGCACACTTTTATCATCATCGTGGACAAATTCATCTTTTATTATGTGAGCATATGAAAGATCCTCGCATTCCTTTATTTGAGTGATTTTCCACTTATTCATTAATTATAAATAGAGAAGCTACAAAACCAATAAAAAGTAGCATTCCTAATAAAATAAATGTTTGAGCATACCCTCCTATTTTCATTAGATAAATAGAAATGATAGGTCCTATACTAGTACCTAAAAATAAAATAAAAGTATAAATAGATACTGCTATTCCCCTCGCTTTCCCTCCTAATTGACCTACAAGAGAAACTAAAGACGGAACGGATATAGCAATACCTATTACAAAACAGACACTCATCATTACAAGTAGAGATAGATACGAAACAAAGCCCATTGAACTTAGACTAAAAATAGCGATCAACAATCCTCCCTGAAGAACTTTTCTTACTTCAAACCTCTTCGTTAAACGACCTGCAAGCGGTGACAGCAACATACCAAATAGCCCCGCTAAGCGAAAATAAAGAATTTGTTCTGCAGTTAAATTGTAAGTAGGAGAGCTCAAATAATTCCCTAAAACAGTATATATATTAACAAAAGCCATTAATAAAACAAATGCAATTATATAGCTTAATACTAAGCTTTTATTTGTAAAAACTTTACCCATCTGTTTAATTGGCCCCAAAATATCAGTATAGGATTGAGACGTCTCTCCTTTCGGAAGAGAATAATAAACCCATATAGCAGTACTTATATAGACAATGCTAAGAAGAAAGAAAACCATATGCCATCCAAAATGCTGACTAACAGCAGTACTTATTACCTGCCCTACAATTCCAGCTACTAAAAAACCAGTACTAACAAATCCTATTGTTGTAACCCTTCTTTCTACTGGGAATATTTCTACAACGTAGGCTAACGCTACTGGAGAAAATGTAGCTGCTGCTATCCCTTGTATACCTCTAAAAATAACAAGCCAAAATAAACTATCTACAAACCCTAAGCAAAAAGAAACAATCGACAGTGCAAGCAATCCAATAAAAATCACTTTTTTTCGTCCATATTTATCAGAAATTGCCCCAAATAACAAACACCCTATAGCAAAGCCAACAGAAAATATACTTCCTGTAGCTGCCGATTGTGCTAATGACGTATTAAAAATGTTTGAAAATAGAGAGATTAAAGGTATTGTTACATATAGGCTAGACATAACTACCATACCCGACCAACATAATACTGCTGTCATTATTGTATAATTCTTTTCACTATTTACTTCCTTTCCTATTTCCATCATAAACTCTCTCCCTTATTACGATTTGTTTTTATTAGTTTAAACTCTCTAAATTACTAAAATAGCATTCCTTTAACTCTTATTTATTTTAATTACATAGCAAAAATTATCACCGTTCATAAAGTTAGTTAAGCATATAATAAGGTAAGCTAATTATATGTCCAAATAAATAAGTTGATCTTCATAATCAACTTATTTACCTACCTTCTCCTAATTTCACCTGCATAGTTGTTTGCATTTTATTTAATAGCTTTTCTAAAACTTGACGCTCTTCTTGATTAAAGCCATCAACTAACGAAGCGCAAGATAACCAAAAAGTTGGTAAAGAATGTGTAACTAGTTCTTTTCCTTTCGGAGTAATTTTCACCTTTAATCTTCTTCGATCTTCAGAATGGTGGAATCTTACGATTAACTCTCGTTTCTCCATCCAATCTAATAAGCCAGTGACAGAAGCACGTGTAATCCCTAATCGACTCGCAATATCCGAAGGACTCATGTTCACCTCTTCCCCATTCGCTTCCATTTCACGCAAAATAAACAATAGTAAAAAATCTAATTTACTCTCTGAAATACCAAGCGGAGCTAAATCTACGTCAACCGCATCAAGAACATTATCAGACGTCCATAACATTAACAAACCAAGTTTTGCTGCGATTGGATCCGTTTCCGCTGATGCTGTCTTTTTGATTAACTCTGCGTACGGCTCAATCCCTAAAGGAAGAGAATCTTTTCTTGAATCCATTCATCTTCACTCTCCTTTCTCATTAAATAATTAGCTTACCTAATTACTTTCTCATTATACTCATATTTTTCCTTTTATTGCAAGCACATTGTTGAACAAAAAAATCCTATTATTAAAACAGGATTTTTCACACTGACTAGCTATCAGTTTTAAATAATGTGCAACTTCTTTAAGGCATAAGAAATTCCGCCTTCACTCGCCTTCGTTGTAACGAAATCAGCCCTTCTCTTCAACTCCTCTCCACCATTTCCCATCGCAACTCCTAATCCTACATACTGCAACATCTCAATATCATTTCCACCATCGCCAAAAGCAATGGCTTCTAATTTACTAATGTTTAAATGTTCCAATACTTTTTGAATTGCAGTTAGCTTCGATACTTTACTATTTTCCAATACATTTATAACGTAACTATGAAAACGCTCAAACGTAAGTGCTGGATATCTTTCAATGAATTTTTGAGCTTCTGTATCATCAGCATACAGACATATGCAATACATCTCATCTGATAAGTTTCTAACTTTGTCAGGATACCGCTCTAAATTTAAAGTTTCATTTAACGCCCGCATGACACGATCATCTTTGGAAACAATATTATTCATTGCAAATTCTTCTGTAAAGTAAGAAACACTGTGACCATGTAATTCAGCAAAATTTGAAATATCATGAACGATTTCGCTTGAAAGTACTGATTTATGTATAACTTCTTCCCCACATTTTATATGTGCACCATTTGCTGAAATAAACGTATTTATACCTAGTTCCTTAAATTGTGAGCATAAACTATACGGTCTTCCAGTTGTAATAACTACGTGAATTCCTTTATCTATTAACCTTCGTATCGCTTCTTTTGTACTTTCGTGCATGCTTCTATCAATCTCACTTAATAACGTACCGTCAACATCGAAAAATACAACTTTGTACATAAGTCTTTACATCCCGTCCAAATGATTCGTATCATTAATGAAATGCACCGTTTTTTGTTCACCCTCAATTTCAATTAAACTTATTCCCGTATCTCCCATTTTGAAATAGTAGTCCATTGAAATTGGCATATTGAAAAATGCACGTAATAGACTATTAATTACGCCTCCATGGGCAACAATCGCAATTCGATCATATGTATTCTCTGTCACAATTTTAGAAAAAATCCCTTCTATTCTCATTCGAAACTCAATAAATGACTCTCCGTTTTCAAAACGGTCATGAAGAAATTTTGGCTCTGGATATTTCTTTGCTTCTTCAAATGATAAGCCAGCTTGTATTCCATTATTAAACTCCATTAATTCCTCTTCTAATTGAATTGGACAACCAATTGCTTCTGCTAATGTTTCACCCGTTTCGCGAGCGCGTTTTAATGTGCTTGCCCAAATGAAATCTGGTGCAAAATCTTTTTTCACTTTCTGTACAAGTCTTTGTACTTGTCGTCTCCCTTTGTCAGTCAACTCAAAATCAGCTCGTCCTTCATGCACATGTAAAATATCAGCTTCTGATTCTCCGTGGCGTATTAGTAGTATTTGCATGTTTCTCTCTCCCCCTTTATTTAACATTCACAAAATTCTATTATATCACATTTTAAGATTTCAAAATAAAAAGGAACGGTCTCCCGTCCCTCATCCATTCACTTTTTCCGCATCATTCCAATAATATTTACTAAACGCTTCTGTTAACACATCAATTGTGTTATATAATTCATCTAACGTATTATCAACACCACCAACTTCAATTAACATCGCATTTTTCGATAAATCTTGATTATAAACGCCATTTCCATCTTTTTTATACTTTGGAAAAATCCCTCTACTTAATCCGTAGTAGTTTTCATCTAAATAACTATTGATCGCTCTTGCAATTTTTTCATTTTCAGCACGGCCTTCATTTTCCATCCCAATTATAAAATATAATCTTGCATACGATTTTCCGTTAATTACTTTTGTTGTTACTTTCTTACGCTGATCGTCACGGTGTATATCAATCGGAAACGCAATTTTATTATTTTGTGCTAATGCTTCTTTTACATATTCATGAGACGCTTTATATGACTGATACCATACCCACTTTTTACTCGCTAATAAATCACCCATATTCGTTTTATCATGAACTACCGGAATTCCTTGTCCTTCAAGTTGCTCTTTCATACGTTTCCCTAGTAAAGACACATTTACATCTGGGCTAGATGGATCAGTTGCCCCTGGTAATAATGGAAAGAAGGATTCCCAGCTATGTGTATGATAAATATATACTGCACTTTCACCTTTTTTCGCTCCGTTCTTTTTCTGAACCGGATTATTCTTTTCCGCTTCTGTAACTTTATCTTTTGCTACTTCCCGTTCTTTCGTTACTTCTTCAATCGGTACACTAGATTCATTTGGGATATTCGTCAAGTTTGTCCCTTCCCCAGCTACGATAATATTAGAATAATACTTTGACATACCAGGTACTTCTTTACCGACGAATGTTCTTAAATCTTTAATTTTCAAATCTGTCGCGATAGAGAACATTAAATTCCCAACTGACTCTCTTTTATTCTTCTTAAAATAATCAAATCCGTAATAGCGATTCTCACTTTCTATCATTTGAACAAAACCTTGCATCGATACTTTTCCAAACCATTGATTTGCATAATTCGATTTCATTGTATGTAAAAATGACGTCAAAATCGACGCTATCATAATTACTATTAGCGCATATAAAAGGAGTAACGAAATCAGTTTCTTCCCATGTATTCGAGTTGCATACTTTTTCACTGCATCACCTTCTTTATACATGGATATGTACAAGCTTTTCGGAATATACGCAAAAAAAGAGAAATGGTATCCCATTTCTCTTCCTCACTTTTATTGTTCTTTTCCTGTATCATTTGAAGGTAGTTTCTTCACTTGTTTTTCTTTAAATATTTCTCCAATTGCCCCAAGAGTACCAAGTGTTTCAATTGCATTAGACGGGATAAAGACTTTATTTGCTGGTCCTTTTGCAACTTCAGCTAATGATTCAAATGATTTGTAAGCAAGTATACGCTCATCCAAATTCGCT
>Ga0102589_1004004_pt1 | contig 14343 bp, 12 predicted proteins | sample AraplaMF_Col_mLB_FD_76858 | JGI IMG/M metagenome (GOLD analysis project Ga0102589, IMG submission 76858) | Arabidopsis root microbial communities from the University of North Carolina, USA - plate scrape MF_Col_mLB | ecosystem: Host-associated > Plants > Roots > Endosphere | place: USA... | reverse complement strand
ATTACCGGGGAATGTCTGTTTTAGCAATTGCACTCCTTTGGGATATAGAGGAAGCAGTAAAGAGGGAAGCAGCGCTCAAACTTCAATTTGGAAATGACTATAATTATAAATTATATGAACTTCTGCACCGGTGTTCTCATAAGGAAGGTTCGCTGGAACAAATGTTGGAAGATCTTCTATCCTACGGTTTATCGAAGGAGAAACTTGTTTATTATTCAGTTAAACAAGCTGCTCGGCACAGTGAGGAGGAAAATAAGGCGAAAGAAGCACTCGTTCGTTTATTTGTAAAAGAACAGGCATATGTGACAGAGACATTTACTGAGTATTCTGCAGATGAACGAATTTTCATTTTGGATGAGTTGGCAAAGAATGATACAGTTAAAACGCGTGCTATTCTTATTCAAAGTCTTGGAGATTCCTCTAAAAAAGTACGTGCTGCCGCAGTCGAGTTTCTTACAAAAGATGTGGAAGCTGCAGAGGATGTAGCGAAGGAATTGAATAGTAGAAAGAAAGTCGTACGCGAAAATGTAATGCAAACACTTTTATACTTTAAATCTGAAAAATATACACAACTTGTGCAAGAAGCTTTGCAAGAAAAGAAAAATGCTTCCTTGATGGAGAAGTTTGCTCCGCTGCTTGGCGATGAAGACCTAGAAGGAGTATCAGGAAGTATCGAAGCTTTTTGTACACGTATTTTAACACCACAAAAAAGAAACGCACTCGTGCAGTGGCTCGGATTTGAACCGCAAATTCGTCTTCGTGATTCCGATGTAATTGCAGATGCAACGCTTCCGCTTGCTTATTTTCAGCAGTATGTATCGGAGGCTGTAATTGAGAAAAAGGAAGCGGTGGAAGTGATAGGTGCAGCTTTAAATGAACAAGATTTGAAAGAAAATATACAAGCGATCTATCAGTTGTGGATTTCTCAAGGAGCGGAGGCGAAAAAGCGCGGTATTCTTTCGATGTATAGCATTCATAGTGATGATGAAATGGCGCTGCTGCTCAAAAAGCAGATTGATGAGTGGGCTGTTGGCATGCGCGGAGCTATCGCTGCAGCAGCTGTTCAGGCGTTGGCGTTGTCTTCGTCACATCTTGCACTTATGACGATTAATACTATAGCATTCAAATATAAACATAAACAGGTGCGTAATGCTGCGAAAGAAGCGTTGAGTCTCGCTGCTAAAACACGGGGTATAACAGAAGAAGAACTAGAGGATCAGCTTGTTCCGGACCTTGATTTTAATAAACGCGGTGAAAAGACAATTGATTACGGAAGTAGGATGTTTACTGCCTATTTAACGCCCAACCTGAAAATCGAGTTAAAAACAGAAGAAGGAAAACGAATAAAGTCGCTTCCGAAACCAAATGCAAAAGATCATGTGGAAAAAGCAGAAGAGGCTAAGGTGGAGTTATCATCTATAAAGAAACAGCTTCGAAGTATCATTAGTATGCAAACGCAACGTCTTGAAATGGCACTTTCTCTTAATCGTTATTGGTCGCAACATACATGGAAGTCTTTGTTTGTGGAAAATCCAATTATGCAGCAATTTGCTATCTCACTTATTTGGGGCGAGTATAAGGAAGGAAAGTTGCTTGCGACGTTTCGTTATATGGAAGACGGTACATTCAATACGGTTGACGAAGAAGAGCATGAACTTACGCCAGACACTGTTATCGGTCTGATCCATCCGCTAGAATTGTCCAAAGAGGAAAGGGAATTATGGAAGGAACAACTAGAAGATTATGAGGTTATCCAACCATTCCCGCAGATTGTTCGCGAAGTATTTCTGGCGGCGGAAGATGAGAAAGTAACTGTGGAAAGGTTTGGGGGCATTCAAATCAATGGTCGGTCGCTGTTTGGTAAGTTAACGAAGTACGGTTGGAATCGCGGATCAGTTGAAGATGCTGGTGTGTATTATTCTTTCTATAAAGAAGACGCTCGCACAGGGTTAGGGGCGGAGCTTGCATTTGAAGGCGCACCTGTTGGATATGAAGAAGAGGACGATGTATGCTTATTTGAAATTCAATTTTATAAAGCAGGCACAGTGAGCCGTGGTTCATACTCCTATGACGAAGTTGATGATGCAAGACGCATTGTGCCAAATCAAGTACCTAAACGATTTTTTAGCGAAATTTTATATGATATAAAACGGACGACAGAATCGAATCTTGGCCATGATGAAAACTGGCGCAGTAAGCGATAAGAAAGGAAATGACATATGCAGTCTATTAAACCATTAATGGAAGAATTGTATGAAATAGAATTGAATGCGTTAGAAGCGAATGATTCGTTTCCAAAACCACCTAATTGGCGATTGTCACCGCGTGCTGTTCGTACATTTATTATCGGACAAGAAGAACCGCTTCTTTTGGAAGGAGAAGAAGTGGAAATTAGCCGTAAGTTTTATGGGAATGATGCGCTTGTGGAACGAGCGATTGTTACATTAGCAGGGAATCGTGGACTTATGTTAATTGGAGAGCCTGGGACTGCAAAGACGATGCTGAGTGAGCTACTTACTGCCGCAATATGCAGAAATAGCCGTAACACTGTGCAAGGAACCGCCGCTACGATGGAAGATACAATTAAGTATTCGTGGAACTATGCACTTCTTCTTGCGAAAGGACCTGTAAGGGAGGCGCTTGTGCCAGGGCCTCTCTTCGTTGGGATGGAAAAAGGGATATTAACTAGATTTGAAGAGTTAACGCGTTGTCCACAGGAAGTGCAAGATTCATTGATCAGTGTTCTGAGCGATAAGGTGCTCAATATTCCGGAATTTGGAGAACAAGGAATTCTTACAGCAAAGCCTGGCTTCAATATTATTGCGACGGCTAACACATGCGATCGGGGTGTGAATGAGATGAGTAGTGCATTGAAACGTCGTTTTAATTTTGAAACGGTACATCCAATTCAAGATGTAAAACTTGAAGCAAAAATAATAGAGTCACAAGTAACGCGGTTATTAAGGGCATCAGGCATCAAACCAAAAGTGGATAAAACGGTTGTTCAGCTGTTAGCGACTGTTTTTCATGAACTTCGGGAAGGGGTAACTGCTGAAGGAAAACGAATTGATCAGCCATCTTCTGTTATGAGTACTGCAGAAGCGGTATCTGTATATTATCAAAGTGCAATGGATGCGTACTATTATGGAAGTGGAGAAGTGAAAATGGATGCGCTTGTTCGATATTTGTCAGGGACGATTGCGAAAGAAAACAAGGATGATTTAGAAAAGTTGCGCAGTTATTTTACAAGCATCGTTAAGGCGCGAGGTCAAATAGGAGGAGAGGTATGGAAGTCGTTTTTCGAAGCTCGCAATCAGCTGAAGTAAATGCATTGTTTCAAAGAGCTTACAATTTAGATCGGAACGTCGTATACGTGCCAATTCGCCATCATAGTCCCGCGTGCTCTTTTCATATACAAAAGATTGTTAAATGCTATAAACCAGATGCAATTCTTATAGAAGGCCCGATAGACTGTAACACACTTATTCCGCATATTGTGAGTGCAGATAGTAAAGCTCCGATTTGTATATATTGCAGTTATGATGATAAAACGAATGTGCTTGAAAGAGGAGAAAGTGGAAAGTACCGTGCGTACTATCCCTTTCTCGATTATTCGCCAGAACTTGTCGCGCTACGAAAAGGCGCTGCACAGAACATTCCTGTTTCATTTATTGATCTTCCTTATAAAGAATATTTGTTTTTAACGAAAAATAAGGAAGAGAATGGGAAACATGATGAGCAATATTTCTGGCATAGCCAATATGTCCGTATGCTTTCAGAAAAAACCGGGTGCCGAAATTTCCATGAGTTTTGGGAGAAATACTTTGAGTTGCAAGGCTTTCATATGACGAGCGAGGAGTTTGTCCGTCAGTTATTTCATTATTGTTATTATACACGCGCGGACTATACACAGGGGATGTTGACAGAAGACGGTTGTGAAGCCAGGGAGATACATATGGCAAGAGAAATTGAAAAAGCGCGTAAAGTGTATGACAAGGTGCTCGTTATTACTGGAGGCTTTCATGTGAAAGGGCTTCTTGAATTGGAAGGGAAAAAGAAAAAATTGCCGAAAAGCCCGTTTCCTAAATTGTATGCTAAAAACTATCTTATGCCGTATTCCTTTTTGGAAAGTGATCAGATGGGTGGCTATGAGAGCGGAATGCCTGCACCTGCTTTTTACCAACATATTTGGGAGAACAGCGATGAATCGGTAGCTGAGCAATTTATGATACGAATTGCTAGACAGCTAAAGGTAGAAGGAATATCAATGGCAGATGAGATTGAGGCTGCACGAATGATACGTGAACTTGCACTGCTTCGTGGAAAGATGCAACCCGGATTGTATGAATTAATGGACGCAGTGCGCAGTACATTTGTGAAAGGTGAGATATTCTCGGCCAATAAGCCTTTAGCATTGCTTCAGAAGAGTTTGCAAGGGACAAAGCGTGGGGAATTGTCAAAAGAAGCAGATGTGCCGCCTCTCGTGCATGATTTTCGTGCTTCTGTTCGGTCGTTTCGTCTACCGGCCCGTTCAACTGTACCGCAGGAGACGATTCTTGACATATACAAGAAAGAAAGGCACTTGGGCTTAAGTCAATTTTTTCATTGCCTCGCTTTTTTAGGAGTTCCATTTTGTGAGAAGCTACGCGGTCCTAACTTAGCTAGAAAACAGAATATTAATCTTATGCGTGAAACTTGGAAATATCGTTTTTCAGCACAAGTAGAAAGTGCTCTGATTGATATATCTGTGTATGGCGGAACGGTGAAAGAAGCGGCGCAGGAAATGCTAAGAGCAAAGCTGCACAAGGCAAAGGGACGGGCTGGAGAGGTGTCCCTTTTATTGCTAGAAGCCTATTTAAGTGGTTTGTTTTCTGACTTTTCCATGTACACCCAATTTATAGATGAAGCTGTGCAAAAGGATGGAGATTTTGCTTCTATGGCAAATTGTGCTTATTATTTATCACAAATAGAAAAAGCAAATCAGCAGGCGGATTACGCTAGGAATAAAGCACTTTCGTTATTTTCTGTTCTAGATGGGGGCGAACCAGCAATTATTGCAGAAAAGCTTATCGATTTGTATACAATGAAGCCTACAGATCAGCAATTTATTGACGCATTGGAGCTTTATTTGCAAAAGGAAAAAAGAGAAAGCCAAGTAGAGGGAGCAGTATTTGGGCTGTTAACTTCTTTAGGAAAGCGGGAAATTGATGAGGTAATGCAAGTGGCAGAAGGGTATTTTTATGGAAGCGGTGATATGCAAAAGCAAGCTCCGATATTTTTGAAGGGTTTGTTTGCTGGCGCCAAAGATATCTTTTTATATAACGAATCGTTGCTTAGCGGAATGTCTCATGTTCTAGAAGAACTTGATGAAGAGATATTTCTACAAGTGTTGCCACATTTACGCCTCTTATTCAGTCAATTCACGCCGCTTGAAGTGGATACGATTGCTAGACAGATTTCCAAGTTATATGGCGCTACAGAAGAAGCGATAAAAGAAGAACCAATTTCCGAAGAGATGCTGATGTATGTAATGCAGTTAGATCGGAAAGCGAAGGGGATTTTAATAAGACGGGGGCTAGAAGATGGAGAATAACATTTCTTTAAATCGCTGGCGTCTTGTTCTTGGGAAACATGCGGATGATCAAATTACATTTCAGGAAGAAGAACCTGTATACAGAGAAATGGACGAGATGCTGGACTTTTTGTACGAGAGAGAACGCGGAGAAGAGCGCGGTGGATCCTTAGATCCCTCTCAGCTAACAGTGCCGACTTGGATTTCGAAAGTGCGGGAGTTATTTCCGAAAGAAACCATTGAAATTATGGAAAATCATGCGTTAGAGAAATATGAATTAACAGCTCTATTACAGGATAAGCAAACGCTTGAAAAAATGGAACCGAATATGAATTTATTAAAATGCATTTTACAATTTAAAGATTATGTAAAACCGGATGTATTAGACACAGCTAAACGCATTGTAGCGAAAGTCACTGAGGAGTTGCGTCGTAATTTAGAGCAAGAAGTGAAGCATGCATTAAGCGGTAGACCGGATCGAAATCGTTCTAGCCGCGTGCGCACGATGCGCAACTTTGATTTTAAGAAAACGATTCGAAAGAACTTAAAGCATTTTGACAAGGAAACAAACGCCATTCATATTGAAAAACCGTACTTTTACGCTGCCACTAAACATGTTAGCACATGGCGTGTAATCCTCGCAGTAGACGAGAGTGGAAGTATGATTGATTCTGTTATCCATAGCGCAGTTATGGCAGGTATTTTCGCAAGCTTACCGACGATTAAGACAGATTTGTTCATCTTTGATACAGCTGTTGTTGATTTAACGGATCGTATTGATGATCCGGTGGAAACGCTTATGAGTGTACAGCTTGGTGGAGGAACATATATTGCTCAGGCGCTGCGCTACGCAACGAATAAAATTGAGATGCCTCATAAAACAATTGTCGTGCTTGTAACGGATTTATATGAAGGTGGCAGTTACGCTGAAATGTACCGAGAAGCGATGAAGATTGTAGAATCAGGAGCAAAACTGATTGTGCTTACTTCTCTTGATCCGACTGCACAGCCTTTTTATGATAAACAGGCAGCAAAAAAAATGACAGCACTCGGTGCTCATGTAGCAGCATTAACACCAGGGAGGTTGGCGCAATGGATCGCAACAATCATTTCTTAAATGTTCTTTCCGCTATTGATGAAACATATTTAATCGCCATGTCCAACAAAGGAACATATAAGAGAGCAATGAAGGATTTGGCTGCTGCAACAAATATCAAAATAGATTTAGAAGAGGATGCAGCGCAAGTGCATCTTGATGATGAAACTACTGTAACGTTTACGGGAGATATACGCAGTTACTCCTGCACTTGTGAAGCGCGCTCGATTTGTAAGCATGTCATTATGGCTTTATTAGAAGCAAAGAAGATGTACGAAGGTAAAGAAAACATAAAAGTTGATTTCTCTGCCCTTTTGAATGTGAACGTTAGCAATATTGTCTCCGAAAAAATGTGGGCTGAAATGATGTTCCGCGAAACATTTCAGCAAAAGTTTGTTTTGGAAGAGGAGGGTGCTTTAATTGCCTCCTTTCCAGAAGAGGATATAACGGTTCGCTTTCTGACAGCTGAATCGATAGCTGATGCGATTTGTACATGTAAAGCAGAGGGAATATGCCGGCATAAGGCGGAAGCAATATATTGGTATCAAAAAGAGAGAGGAATTTCACATGAAACGAAACAGGTGCAATTTCTTATTATTGAGTCGGATAAGCTATCTATTTTCAAAGAGATGATTGAGCAAATTGTTCACTTTGGATTAACACGTCTTACAGAAAAAACAATCTATGAAATAGAACAACTTTCTGTAAAAGCGCGTTCTTTGAAACTAGCAAAGTTAGAAAATTTATTTCGTAAGCTAGGGACTGATATTAGGCTATACCGAATGAAACATGCATCTTTTCAAATGGCATCCTATCGGCAAACGCTGTCCGCGATTTATGAATACATTGTGTTGTTAGAAAATCACCGTCTGCAAGAGAGTCCGTATCGTTCGGAATATTATGAAGTTCCACCGCTAACTTTGCATGCCTTTGGCGCATTCGGCTGGAAAACGAAGTCCGGTTATGTTGGTGTGACATATTATTTCTATAATCGAGAACAGGAAAAGTGGATCACATACACACAGTCACGTCCCATGTTTTATGAAGGGAGCAACACAACTTCTGAAGACCTCCATGAAAAGCAAGTTCCATGGGGGATTGCAGGGAAGGGATACGAACTGTCTCGTTCATCTCTAGGGTTGAAATATGCAAAGCTTAACGCCGATTTCCAATTGTCATCTAGCTCACAGACAGTAGGGGAAGTAGACGGAAAAACAAATGTAACAGAGTGGCAATCGCTCTTTATAACCTCATGGGAAGAACTACTAAAAAAAGTAAAAGCGAACAGGTTAGAGGCAAGTAAACAAGGAGTCTTTTGTATCGAATTTGCTGAGATGGAAGAATGGGAGTTTCAGAAGCAAGAGCGAAAATGGATTATACCTCTTATTGATAAAAAGGGGAAAGTATTACAAATGCAAATGATGAAACAACCAGACAATGAGCGGACGATTCGACTTGTAAAAATATATTTGGACTCATTACATGTAAAGAGAATGCTAGTTCATCCTTATCAGGAAGGAACAAAGCTCGTAGTTACACCTGTTATTTTATATACAGAAGTAGGAGAAATTATAAATATTACACTTAATGAAGGGGAAACATTTTATGATAGAGTTAGTGCGCATAATCGATGAATTGGAACAAGCTCTAGATGAGATGCTTGTCTCAGGAGCAGGGACGGTACCTCCTTCTTTTTTTCAAGATATAAAACGAAAATGCGAAAAGTATGGTCTTTCTTATGCAGCCGCGCAACTACTTGTCATAGAGGAAGAACGAAACACGGCACGCTTTCTTCATAAAGAAGAAAAAGGGAAATTGACGGAAGCGTTTTGCAAGTTGCAGGAATATATTCAAGTTGTAAAGGCTGAAATGCTACATTTATAAAGATGTGATTGAATAGGAATTTAATTTATCGCGTATTAACGGGCAATAAAATTCCTACCTCAAGATTTAGAGAAGCGCAAGGAAGATAGGAACTGTCCGTAAAAGCTCGAATGCTTCAACTAATAATGAGTGGGGAATAAAGAATCCCCCACTCATTACAGTTTCGCTTTATTCATCATATTAGCAGTGGAGAACAAGTAATCGGAATACCCAAGCCTAGACACCCTGACTTTGAAGAAACTTTCTAAACACCTAATCAGTATTTATCGAAAGTCCTTTCGGATAAGAAACCTGTTGATTTGTTATTAAAATGATTATTAAGCCGTTGTAAACCAATATACGGAAAAATAACTTTCTTCCGTTTCCATAACAAAAAATTCATCATTCCATTCTGGTTCATAAGCATAAGCAATTCGGATTCCTTTAATAGGGAACTCGATAGGTTTAATAAGTGGGGCATATCTGTTTCTCAATTCTGTGAATTCTTCTTGGGATATTGTTTTCAGTTCTTCTTGTTCAGCTCTAAATTTTTTTTCAAATTCCCAAATAGGCATATCTTCAACGTGTTTTCCTTTATACCAAAACCAATGCGTATTTCTTCGTTCAATGAATTGGCATGTTGCTGCAAAATCTTCCAAGGTTTTAATCGTGTCGTAACTGTTTTTTCCTTTGCTATGTTCAAAAACATATATTGTCTCTTCACCACAGCTTGATAATTCATCATCTTCTATTACAAAATATTTCATATGTAACATCTCCTAGCTTCTTGTCTTGTAAATAATTAATCTTTTTCTATACCATATTGAACAAGAATAAAAACTAAAAAACTGTTTATGTAAGAATGGATACATTTTTGTTGGGGTTTTCTATATAAAATTATATATATGTTAGCTAGTTTAGCACATTATTAACGTAAGTGCGGATTATGATGAACTGGATAAAATTATTCACGATTTTAACTCATTGTAAAATATGGAATATCGTAAAAAACTTTTTGCAGACTTAAAGCTAATTTTGCACATAGAAGATTGTGGTATGGTTCACGTACTTATTGAAAAATATGGTAAGAGAAAGATGCATGAAGAAAAACTGAAATGGCTAATTCCGAGTGTTTTTGATCATTTCGAACTTAATTAAAGCTATTATAGAATGATTTCAGTTTGGTAATGGATTTTATGTAGCAAGTATATTCATCACGGTGTTTTAAATAAATTACATGATTAATAGATTGAAAATAAACATACTAAAATTAGTCAAGTAGTGTTAAAAAAACATTAGAAGTACTGAATTTGATACTTACTTAAAAATAACACTTTTGGAACAGTTTCACCATTCATTTAGATATTAACGGAATTATATATAATAAAAATTTTGTTAAAATACGTTATTATTCCTTGTGTAAAAGTAATTCATATAAAAGGAAAAAATTGAAAGGTAGGATCAAAATGATTAGTGGCTTAAAAAAAGCGGCCGTATCTTCATTAAAAGACAAATGGGGATTGGCGGTATTGTCATCGTTTCTTTATCATATTATTTCTAGGGTTTGTATGCTAATTATAGGATTTCCACTGTTGTTTCTTGGTATCTTATTAAGTGAAATAATGAATTCTAGTTTTTCCATTTCAGGAGACGAAAAGTTAAATGCAGCAGGTGCTTTTTCTTATTTACTTGTTTTTGTTGTTCTATTTATTTGTTTAATAGGTGCACAAGGCATTATGAATTATGGGTATCTTAAAGTTACATTGCGTTTAGCGAAAAAAGAATCTACTACAATTGGTGAGTTATTTGAAGGATTTCGAAAAAGTAATGTGTTTAGATCTATAAAGGTGACTACTTTAATGACTGTATACACACTTTTATGGAGTGTATTATTAATTGTACCAGGTATTATAAAATTTATCTCTTATTCTATGGCCTACTATATTTTATTAGATCATCCAGAATATACGGCGAGTGAAGCAATTAAAAAGAGTCAAGAACTGATGAAAGGACATAAATTAGATTTATTCCTACTATCGTTAAGTTTTATCGGATGGTTTATTTTAGGGGTTATCATCGGATTTTTCACATTTGGTATCCCGTTTCTTTGGATCTATCCATACTACATTACAACAGTATCGCATTTCTACTTGAAAATAGTGAATAGAGATACTGTTATGGAGGAAAAAAAGTTAACTGTTTGATTTTAATTTTGATTCGAAATATTGTATGTATCTTGATTTTATGACAAACACAAAGACTCCATTTTGAAAAAGGAATGATTAAAATGGAGTTCTTTCTTGAAAAGTGGTGTAATGATTTTATAAAAAAGTTTGATTGTTTTGTTATCTGTTATTTCACTGACACCCCCATAACTTTAAGTGCGCTTCTTCATAATCATAATAGTTGTAATCATTTTAATCATATATTCCCCATTCAAACAAAAAATAATGGCTATCAGATTGTCCGAATATGTAATCATAAACATATCCCTTTTGTACTTGTATTGTTTCAATATGATTCAATCTAATTAAGAGTTCTTTAATAACTTGTTCTGGTACATTCACATCAGCTAAATCCCTTTTAAATCTACTTATAAAATCATTTTTGTTTAATAACTCTAAGCTATTACATGCTCTTGAATAGTATGCGTTAATCCAGAAATCTTTTAGTGCGGTTAGCCATTGTTTATCTGAAGGGTCTGGTTCATCAATAATATCCCATTCCTCTCCATCGAACAATTCTTTTTTAAATAGTGCAGAAAATGCCTCTTGAATAGTATCAAATTGATTTTTTCTGGCAAATATTAAGTCTACTTGCTTCACATATTTATCTTTGAATTCGTATACATCGAATGATAAATTTGATAATCTTACTTTTGCGATCTGTCTGGCAAATAAATTGAGATCATCAAACAATTTTTGAATTTCTTTATTCATCATAATCCTCACCCCTTTTTTTAGAGTTCTGGTATCTTAATTATTGATATTTAATTAATCCGTGTTGTTGGTCCACTAAGAAAAAATGAAGTGTAAGTAATTCTTTAATTGAAAGAGACAAAATATCGTAAATTTATTTTAAAAACACAAATACAACTTTTCAGTCTACAACTATTTTTTAACAGTCTAATACTTTATTCTATAGTCTAAAACATTTTTTAAATGAAATAAATATTAGATCCTTTTTTATTTGTAATACCGGCAAGATCTACTTTATTGGAGCATTTATGGGAGTAAAACATCGCTTAAACGCTAAATATTACAGAGTAAATAAGGGGGAATCTGGAGGGAAAACATTTTCTATAAACTTTATACACGTTATCATATTTTCAGCAAGTCAATGAAGAAAAAGTCAGAAGAGTTAAAAGAATTATCTAAACTTTAATTAGAGTTGATGGAAAAATAAGTAGGTTATAGTGTGGACAAAAAGATTTCCCAGTATAATATAATGTAGGTAAAGTGATGATTTATGTAAAAGATGGGGTGGAAATCATACAAGGCGGTTTAGATAAAGGTGAAAAAATAGAAGTTGGTATAGGTAGTGAAAGGTAAGAGACAGCTTCTAAGTTAATAGATGCAGCAAACAAAGAAGCAAAAAAATCTAAGTAACCTAACTGTAGGGAAGTGTGATATATCTACAGACTATCCTATAATTAGTGCAACAAAAATACAGTTAAAGAGGTAATAGTAAGGGAACTCAATTTAAGTAGCTGTAGAATATAAAAGTTTTATACTAGATTTAAGTATAGAGTTATAAAGTAAATTATCTACAGAAAAATTTTATGAATTCTAAAGTTTAATGCATGATAAAAATCCAGTTCAAAGCTTTTTGATTTCACATATATTCTAAAAAATAACTATTACCAACCTACTAAAACAGAGGTAGCACCACATCGCTATCAAGCTAAGAAAAGCAAATAGCCCCTTTAAGTTGATTGGCATTAGCAATACTCCAAACTGGATAGTATAATTATTTATAATAACAACTAAGACAAACAAACAGATTTTAGTTGAAGAACAAGTCATAATAAAAGGCTGTTTAATATATTAAATAGTTTATGTTCTTTTGTTTTTCTAAATTTAATAGCTAAGAAGAAAATAGGAATTAGAGGAGGGGGAACATTGAGATTTTTTACGATATTTGCATCAAGGAATGATACAAGTGATGTAGAAGGTTTCATTACTCAAGTTTTCAAAAATGGGTTCAAGGTTGACCGCAATAAAAATGAATATACCATTCAATCGAAAAGACTATTTGGCAAAAATAAAATTATTATTCGGGTGGATTCTGAAGAATCATCTCCTGATTATTTTTCCAATAATATTCCTGGAATGATGCACATGTACGATCAAATTGAATTTCAAGAAGAACATCTTAAGAGGAAGGTTTTGGCACAGATTTCTGTAATTAATACCATAATCGCTATAGAGACGAAGAAGGATTATAGTGATGAATATGTGGAGCTGTTTCTTAAATTACTTAATCAGGTAAACGGTATTGGTTTTATCCCTGATCGAACGCTCATCGGGAATGATGGAAAAGTAATTGTATTTCCGGATGGATCCTCTGGTCCTTCAGAATTTACTCCTCAAGCATGTACGAACAAAATAATGGGACAGAATAGTACTTCTACCGATGGGGAGAAAAGAAAACAGAAATCGATAAGCTACCTGCAAGATAAAGGGATTCCATATATCGAAGGATTGCCTCAATTGCCTCCTTTGGCAAGTATTCAGTTAAGAAATCGAGAAGAGATTACGAAGAGAGCGGTAGCTTTGTTGATTGTCATACAATATGCTTGTGATGTTGCCCAAGAAGGAGATTTGGAAAATTCCAAAGAGTTTGTCATGGGGCTGCTGAACAAATTTGATGTGGTTGAATCATTAACGAGGCAGGAAAGAAATTTCCTAACTTCAGAGCAACCTGACGCGAAAGAAGCGATACAGATTGCATGGCAGTATGAAGCCCAATGGGTTTTACTTTGGTCAATTGGTCTCGTGAATACACTGAAATTTCCAAAAGAAATCTGTGACTGTCATTATGCAATTAAACTTGTTTCTGGTTGTAGTTCTTTTAATGAATTTTATCAACAAACAAGATTGCGAAGTGCAGAAGAGATTTTGGATGAGGCCGACCTCATTTATCGGCTTCATTGGGCTTGTGTACATGATAGAATTAATGAGAAAGAAGCAACTGCAGGTATGCAGGAAAGTATTGTTATTGAAAGACGAAGGGGCTTGTTTTGGTTAATCAATTATAAAAATGAAGATTGGGATTGCATCTCCATGGATACATAATCTATATTCTTTGTTCTTTGTTCTGTAGAGCTTTTGTATTTTAGATAATAAAATTATTGCTTCATCAGTTCAATCTCTTACAGAAAAACGGATGGAAATTCCATAGGTATGAGAAAAAACAGTTTTTAATATCCTAGGCCTCATATACAACTTTTCTATGTTAAATCACTTGATTCGTACATTTTGAACGGATTTGTTATCGTTACTGCAGAAAAAGCATGAATTAAATATTAATCGATGTACATGTTTCAAGCGTATCTATATTGAGTTTGTAAATCTACACAATAAGTTACCTTGTATATAATAAGTGTAGTAGAAGTTCAGTTAGATAAAATTCGGTAGTCGAATTTTTTTGCATAAAGCTGTATAATGCTTGTAACGAAAAGGAAATACAGGAAAGGATATGTAATGAGTTACTATGGATAAAGATAAACAACAATTAAGCGTTGAAGTTGCAAGGTTATATTATCAATCAGATTATAGTCAGCAAGAAATTGCTAATAAATTAAATATTT
>Ga0102589_1004001_pt1 | contig 14351 bp, 16 predicted proteins | sample AraplaMF_Col_mLB_FD_76858 | JGI IMG/M metagenome (GOLD analysis project Ga0102589, IMG submission 76858) | Arabidopsis root microbial communities from the University of North Carolina, USA - plate scrape MF_Col_mLB | ecosystem: Host-associated > Plants > Roots > Endosphere | place: USA... | reverse complement strand
TAAAGTGTTCGGGGTGTTAATTTTTTTTAACACCTGTGTTAAAAAAAATTAACACCTATTTTTTAACAAGAACAAATAAAAAAAAAAGTGCAACAGTTAATTACACTTTTTTAAAATAAATATATTGGCAATTTATGCCTTTTTTTACTTCCTTCTATTTGAATATTTCTTAATGATTTTGCAAATATTTGTTGTGTTGCTCTATCGATATCATCTTTTGGCGCATTACATAATATATTAGGATTAACAAACCAAGTACGTGACGAACATGATCGTCCATCTTCAGTTGTTATCCCAGTTTCTGCAACACCTAAAATCCCTTTTACAAGTAAGTCATTCATAATTTTAGAAATAGAAGTTCTTGTTTTTCCTAATTTTTTTGCTAAATAACTTGGAGAAGCTGCATTAGGCTTCAATTCTTCATCATTTCTTTCAACAATAACATTTGATTTAAACTCTAAAAACCTTGAAAGTTCAAATAACAAAGCTTTCTCTGGTTGAGTCAAATAACCAATTTCACATAAATAATCAATATTCTCTGTAATCATTTGCACGAACTTCACCCCATCAGTCCGTTTTTTCTTTTTACCGATAAAATAATCGTCACCTGTTGTACTATGTAAAATCTGTAATAACATTTGTTGTTGTTCAGTTGTTAAACCTATATTAGCTTGTTCTAAAAAATCTTCAACTTTATTCTCTTTAATCTTTGCTTTTCGTTCTGAACTATCAATATTTACAATTTTACTCATTTTTTCCTCTCCTTAATGGTTGAGGAAAACAAACTCCAATGATAAGATATTATTATATAAAATTAATAAATAAGAGTTTGATTTTTCAACCTCTATTCGCTTTAACAAAAAACCCTTTCTGTCGCCAAACTTCGAGGGTTTTTTTGTTTTTAATTTTATCACATCTCTATAAATACTTATACAATATAAAAAAACAATCAATTATTATAAATTATTAATTGTTTTTTATATATTGATGGTAGAGTAATAAAAAAGTCAATGATATCAATACTTTAAAGGAATTTTATACTTACCTTTTTTGGTAAGTACAAAACTGAGATAATCTTATTAGTAATTTTCAAACCTTATATTAATATTTAAAAAACAAAATATATTAATATAAGGTTTTTAAAATATTAATAACCATAAAAAAATAGATATGCATAATTGCATATCTATTCATAACGTAATGATTCAATAGGATCTAGTTTCGCAGCTTTATTTGCTGGAATTAATCCAAAAATAATACCAAGAGTCATAGAAAATAATACTCCACCAACAACAACTTCCCATGAAACAAGAGGAGGCCATCCTGCAATCTTAGAAACAATATAAGCTCCACTATAACCAAGGGCAATTCCTATTAATCCACCAAGAAGTGTTAACATAACCGCTTCGATTAAAAATTGTAATAAAATTTTACTACGTGTCGCTCCAAGTGCTTTTCTAACGCCAATTTCACGTGTACGCTCTGTAACTGATACAAGCATAATATTCATTACACCAATACCACCAACAACTAATGAAATACCCGCTACTCCACTAATAACCATAGTCATGATTTTTGTTAATTGTGAAAGACCTTCTTGTAATTTTTTAAGATCCATAATTTCATATTTTCCAGAGATATCATTTGATTTACGATTATTTAATACATCGACTGCTTTTTTTCCAGCTATTTCAAGCTGATCAGGCGTCTCTGCTTGAACAACAATATTTTGAATTTCACTTTTCCCATATATTGTTGGCCAAATAGAAATTGGAATTAATAATTCTGGAATACTCATACCCATAAAACCATTATCAGATTTATAAATACCAATAATTTGTAAAGGCTGACCTCTAATTTCAATAATCTTACCAACGGGATTTTCTTTTGGGTAAAAAATATCTTTTACATCTGTACTAATCATCACCACATTACTGCCTTGTTCAACATCAAATTTATTTAAAGATCTACCTTTTTTTACTTTTATTTGATTTACTTCGAAATATTCACTATCAAGCCCTATAACACTTACCATATCTTTTTTTTCATTCAAATTAAGAGGTTCCATACTTGAATTAGTAGTTATAACATGTTTAATTTCTGGGATTTTTTTGATTTCGAAAAGGTCTTCATCTGTTATTTGCGGCCTTTCACCTATTGACAGAGGTTCATTCATATCTTCTTTAAATTGAATAGGGACTGTATTATTTCCCGAACCTGAAAACTCAGATTTCAACGACATTTCTCCACCTTGTCCAATTGCAACAACAGTAATAATAGAACCAACACCAATAATAATACCAAGCATTGTAAGAGCTGAACGTAACTTATGAGCTAATATAGAAGATAAAGCAATTTTTAGACTATCTAATAAACTCATACTGCACACCTTCTATCTTCTGTAATTACCCCGTCTCGTAATACAATCCGACGAGATGAATAAGCTGCAACTTCTTCTTCGTGCGTAACCATAACAATCGTCGTACCTTCTGCATTAAGCTTCGTAAAAATATCCATAACTTGCTCACCAGACTTCGTATCTAATGCACCAGTTGGCTCATCAGCCATAATAAACGTTGGATTATTTGCAATTGCCCTAGCAATCGCTACACGTTGCTTTTGCCCTCCTGATAACTCATTCGGTAAATGATGAACACGATCAGCTAACCCTACTTTACCAAGCGCTTCTAAAGCACGCTTACGGCGTTCCGTTTTCTTCACGCCACCATATACAAGCGGAAGTTCAACATTTTCCACCGCAGAAAGACGCGGAAGTAAATTAAAATGCTGGAATACAAATCCAATATACTCATTACGAATTAAGGCAAGCTTTGATTCATCTGCTGTTAAGATATTCACATCATTCAGCATATATTTGCCTTCCGTTGGACGATCTAAACAACCAATAATATTCATAAGTGTTGACTTACCAGAACCAGACGGTCCCATAATCGAAACAAATTCCCCACTCTGAATCGTTATACTAATATCATGCAAAATTGGTACAGCCAACTGCCCTTGATAATACGTTTTAACAATATTATTTAACGTAATCATTTCTCTTTCACTTCCAATCCTTCATACACGTCATCAGAAGGATTTTTAACCACCTTTTGTCCAACTGTTACACCTTCTACAATCTCTGTCCATTCTCCATCAGTAGAACCTTTTTTCACATTTTGTTTACGAAGCTTCCCTTTTTCCTCAACATAAACAAATGCATCATCACCTTTTTCTACAATGCTCTTACTTGAAACAGCAATCATCGTCTTATTCTCTAAACTTACTTGCAAAGAAACATGATAACCTGGAGATAAACCATCTTGACTATCAAGACTTGCTTTATATGTATACTGAGACATATTTTGAGTCGCTTCACCCATACCGCCAGGTTGAGCCATCTCTGCACTTGTTGGAAATTCACTTACCTCTGTAATTTTACCTGTCCACTTCTTCTTGTTATTTGCTTTTGCAGTTACAGTGACTGTTTGATCCTTTTGAATTTGTGACTTCTGAAGCTCAGTTAACGTACCTTGAACTTGGAATAAGTCTTTAGAAGCTACTTGTAAAAACGCTTTTCCTTGACCACCTAAGGCTTGAGATGAACTTTGCGCCGCATCTTTATCTAACTTTTGAACAACACCAGCAAAATTACTATAAATCGTAAGTTCTTTCTGCTTCTTACTTAACTCTTCTTTTTGCAACTTTCCTTTTTCTTTCTCAAGATCAATTGTTTTTTGTCCTATCTCTAACTCGTTTACTTGCTCGTCCATCGGATCTGTTACTTCTTTCCCAGCTCCGCTATCTTTCGCCTTCTTAATTTCTTTCTTCAAAGAATCAATCTTCTTTTTCCCTTGATCATAACGCATATCCGCCATCTTCTGATCAAGCTCTGCTTGCTTCATTTGAAGGTTAATCTCTTCATTATCATAAGAGAATAATTTCGTACCTTTCTCTACCTTTTGTCCTTCTTTTACCTCAATATCTTTCACTTTTCCTTTAGTTGGATCAGCATAAAAACTTTCAATATTCTCAGGCTTTACCTGACCAGAAATTAACTTCGAATTATTAAACTTACGTTCTGTTACCTTTTCAAAACTAACAGAATCTGTCTTTACTGAACCCTTTTTTTCCCCTTGCATAATAAAAATATTAATAGCAGCAACAATAATAATTAACGCTATAACTCCAAATATTATCCATTTCTTTTTCTTTTTTGGAGTACGAACCGTATTTTGTAACATTTTCTTGCCCCTTTATTTTTTAATTTTTATATTTAAATAATAAATTATTAAGACGGAATAAACAACAATAAATATACATTATTTTCAAAAAGTATAAATATAAATTACCTAAGGTAATATATATTTAAATTAAGGTAATATATATGTTGCATTTTCAATTTGATTAATTTAATATATAGATAAAGTTGATAAAGGGGTGATTAAATGTCTGTAAGTAAAATAAAAATTGCAAGAGTTGAAAAAGGCCTGACTCAACAAGAATTAGCCGATATTGTAAATGTAACTCGACAAACAATTAGCCTTATTGAAAGTAATAAATATAACCCTTCTTTAAAATTATGCATTCATATAGCTAAAACATTAGATAAAAGTTTAGATAAATTATTTTGGGAGGAAAATTAAAATGGAAAAACTTAAAAATTGGTTTTCACTTAGTACACACTCAGACGAAAGAATTCAACAAATTGAAATGAAAATTTGGGCCCAATCTGGAATTGTTGTCCTATTTTTAGCTTTTATAGATTTCATAATAAGAGGATTATATCTACAACGCCCATTTTTAGAATGGGCCGCTACATTAGCAATTATAATCTGTTATATAGTATTCTTTTTAATTAGATCCGCTCTAGCTGGAGTTTATGAAACAGACATTAACAATAAAGAACAATTAAACAAAAAAATAAAAGAAAAAATGGTTAATACTTTTATTTTCTGTATTGTAGCAATAAGTATTACTACATACCGAAATCAGTTGCCTGAAAATACAATCGGCTGGCTCTTAGTAATTTTAAAATTCATTATAGTTTTCAGCTTAGTATTTGGTATTCAATATCTTATTACTAAATTTACATGGTACAAAAATAATAAAAACTAATAAATATAGCTCTTCCTAATTAGGAAGAGCTATATTTATTAGTTTTTATCTAAGAAGTCATTTTTTGTTGATTTGATAAAAGTTGATATAATTTATTACTTTTAATTAATTGATCATGCGTACCAAATCCTGAAATCCCACCCTGATCTAAAACAACAATTTGATCAGCGTTTTGAATAGTAGAAATACGATGAGCAATCACTATAGTTGTTTTTTTATAAATAAGATTATCTAATGCATGCTTAATCATATTTTCTGAATTAGTATCAAGATTTGCTGTAGCCTCATCTAATAATAAAAATGGTGTATCTCTTAAAAATGCTCTAGCAATAGATATACGTTGTTTTTGACCTCCTGAAAGATTAATACCTCTTTCACCTAAAATAGTGTCATATCCATCTGAAAAACTTGTTATAAACTCATGACAGTTTGCCAAAATAGATGCATTTATAATTTCATCTTTAGAAACTTCTCTTTGAATACCATATGTAATATTTTCACGAATTGTACCTGCTAATATAGGACAATCTTGTGAAACATAACTAAACATAGATCTCCATTTATCAAGGTCTATATTCAAATGAGATTTTCCATCCAATAAAATTTCTCCTTTAAGGGGATCATAAAATCTTTCTAATAAATAAAATAAAGTAGTTTTCCCAACTCCACTAGGGCCTACAAGTGCAGTAACAGTATTAGGCATAATTTTTAAATTAATATTTTCAAAAATATTCTTTTCACCATAAGCAAAACCAATATCCTTCAATTCTAGTGTTCCAAATGAAGGTTCTTCTAAAAAATCATTTTTATTTTTTTCATCTTCTTCATCTAGAATATTAAAAATTCTTTCCGTAGACCCTTTAGCCGATTGAACACTTGTAATAAAACGACTCATCACACCCACTGGTCCTACAATTTGAAATAAATATAAAATAAATGCTAATAACTCACCAGAAGAAAGATAGCCTTCACTTACTCTATATGAACCAAATCCAACTACAACAACTATAATGAGAGTGATTGATACAGTCATCAATGGAATCAAAATAGCTTCTATTTTCGCTCTTTTCATTCCATTTACATATAATTCTTCTATTTTCTTCTTACCTCTTTCAAATTCAAAATCCTCTGTACCATAAGATTTTATTAAACGAATTTCGCCAAGAACTTGAGAAAGTAACGCTGTAAATTCCGACATTTTCTCTTGTTGTTCATAAGATACTTTATAAATTTTCCTACTAATTGGTATAACTATAAATAAAGTAACTGGAACAGCAGATAAAAGTGTTAAAGTCATAGGAACATCTAATAAAAATAAAATAACAACAGCACCAATCATAGATAATCCACTTGAAAATAAATCAGCAATTTCATTTGATAATAAGTTCATAGTAACTGTTGTATCATTAGTAACACGACTGATAATCTCACCAGGTTGATTTTTACTATAAAAATCAACTTTAAGGTTTAAAATTTTCCTCCAAATTATTTTCCTTAAATTAAGAACAACTTTTTGTCCCACCAAAGATAAAAGATACAAGGAAAACGACATTGAAATAATTTCAACAATTAATAAAAATAATACTAAAACTAGTAATTCATATGAAAAACCTTTGGAAAGCTGTTCAATTTGCTCTTTTAATATTAAAGGTATAATTAAAGAACAACCTGAATTAATTACACCTAATACTATCCCCCAAAAAAGTTTAACTTTTGGAGGAGTTGTAATTTCCCATAAAGCTTTTAAACTAACATCTGTCTCTTTCTTCACGATACATAAACTCCTTAGTCTATTATTTAATAATTTATATTTCTTAAAAATTAAGATTTATAAATATAAAATCACCTAACTAAATAATCAGTTTTTTTAAACAAAGCCATTGACAACATTGTATTATCATAATATTATTTTCACAAGATGTAATTTTACAAATTTATCATTAAATGATAATAAAATACATATAAGAAAGAAGGTGTATTATAATGGCTAAAATCGGTAAATGGGTTGTTAAAGGTGCAGCAGGCTATCTAGGTTGGGAAATTGGAGAATCGATCTGGAAATAATTTTTATTATTTTACAAAAAACAAAGAAAGGAGGTAAAAAATATGGGAGCTGTTGTTAAAGGCGGACTTAAAATTATTGGTGGAACTGCCGCAAGTTGGTTAGGCTGGGAAGCTGGAGAAAGATTCTGGAAATAATTTCAAATTAAATAAAAATATTTCTAAACTTTATTTTTAAAATTAAAAGGAGGTGAAATATAATGGGAGCTGTTATTAAAGCTGGTTTAAAATTAGTTGGTGGCGGAGCTGCTGGCGGTTTTACATACGGTGGTTTAAAAAAATACTTCGGTTAATAAATAATAATTAAATAACTAAATAGGAAAGGAGATGAAATATAATGGGAGCACTTATTAAAGGTGGACTTAAAGTTTTAGGTGGCGGCGCATTAAGTGGTGGCGCAGTTTACGGTTTAGAAAAACTTTTCAGATAATAAATAAAAAACCAACTTAATTTTTAAGTTGGTTTTTTTATTTATAAATATAAATAATAAGAAATTAAAATTATTTAATTCTCTTACCAGTATATCCTTCAATAAGGCCCTTATAAAATTCCATATAATTAATCCACATTTAACATTCACCTCCTCCAATACTTAACTAAATAATTAGATATTATTTAAACCAACTACCGATTGTACGACCAAGTTCACGCCATGCTGACATAATTATCACCTCTTTTATATAAATTTAAAAAAGATTAGTTACGAGAACTTCCACCCATTGGAAGAATCCAATTAACAAGCATAAGACCTACACGAACCATTAATAAACACCCCTTAATTTAAAAATTTAATATAAAGATTATAGGATATCCTTATATAGTAATAACATATAATTACTTAAATGTAAATATATGATAATGTTTTTTCTGTTTTTTATATAACATTAATTTTTCTACTTTTAATTGTTAACGCATACATTTATTTGCATTCAAATTATAAAAAGCTATTATTTATTTTTAAAAAATAATAGCTTTTTATAATAACGAATAGTTTGAATGATACATAAAATGCATAAAAACAGGAATACAAACATATATATAACCTTATCATTAAAATAAAAGTTTATCGAAAATATCAACATAGCTAAAGCTGATGGACCATAAAATAGTATATTACTTCTCGTTTTATTTTTAGAAAAATTAGTTTTCATTTTTTCACCTCTATATTAATAAATCTTATTTATTTTTAATAATAATATTAGCATATAATCTCTTCAACAATCATTCTAGTCTTTTATTAAATTCCCCATTATAAAAAGATATAATCATTGCCTTTCTTTCTCTGAAAATTTTTCTAAATACAGATTCAATCCATATTGTTAAATATAAAATTTTTAATTAAATTAAAACACAATAAAAAAATCTTTACTGGAACAAATGTAAACTTTTAAATATTAGTTTACATTCATTTCTCCTTAAACATTGACTTCTCAACAATTCTCTTGATATCCTCAATTTATATAACAAAAGTATACATTCAAAACACTATAAAATAAGAGGTCAAAAATCCATGAATAAAAAACCACATCTCATTGATGTCCAACCTATCCGTAACAAAGAACAGATCGAAGATATGAAATGGGCCCTTAAACGTCATTGTTCCGAACGAGACTATATTCTCTTTCTTGTTGGCATTCATACCGGATTACGTGTCAGTGATCTACTCCAAATTGAAACACAAACCATAGTAAAACTAAAACGAAAAAAGAGAAAAGAATTTAAGATTAAAGAAGGAAAAACGAAGAAAGAACGCATGATTAATCTTACTTCTATTTTTGATGAAGTATACTCTTATGCCCAAACACTAAAAAACATCTGGTTATTCCCTTCTAGAAAAGGAGAGCAACCCATTAGTAAGATTCAGGCTTATCGACAATTGCAAAAAGCCGGAGAATTTGCCAGTGTAGAATCCATTGGTACCCACACCATGCGCAAAACCTTCGGCTATTGGTTCTATAAACAAACAAAAGATGTAGCTATGTTACAAGACATACTCAATCATAGTACTCCACAAATTACACTTAAATATATTGGAATTAATAAAGAAGAAAAAGATAACATACTTGATATATTCTACATTTAACTAGTATTCAAATAATTTAAAAAAGAGGGATGCTAATAAGCATTCCTCTTAAAATATATATTTTTATTTGGAATTCCATACACGATTTAATAAACGATTTAACATCGCTCCCATATATTTCCCTCCCTTATTGCTTATATATTAAAAATAATACCATAAATGAAATAAAATGTAAATTCTTTATTCCGTATAATAAAATAAAACAAATAAAAAATCTTCATAACAAGGGAATGCTTGTAGACTGATCTATACTGCATTCCCTTATTCTATGTATGCTATATTTCTATTCTTCTTTTTCCGACATTAGAACTTTTACCCAAAACACTTGATTTTTGCCCTAATCTGGGGAACCGTCCTACACTTTTTATTCCACGGTTCACTTGACTACGAGCCTCTACACCCTCAAACTCCCAAAGATAACCCCAGCGGGCAAAAACCGCCCTTCTGGGGCCACCTCTGGTGAGTTTGCATGAGGGTGCCCCTCATAGTAAAGCGACTTTCGCGGCATAAACGCTTCAGACTCTGATCTTTACTTCCAAAATTGATACCATTTCTTCTCATTATTAGCTGCAATCATTTGTTTTACTTCTTGAAGTTCTCGCATAACCGTTATAACTGCTTTATCTCGATCATTAATTTGTTTCTTTTCAACAGTATTGGAATCCACTAATAATTTTTGCTGTGATTCTAATAAATTTGTTAATTGATTTATTTGCTCACTCTGCGTTTGTAACTGTTTTTGCTGTATTTCAACTGTACTTTTCAACTCATGTAATAACGCCTTCAAATCACTATCTTCAGGAGTTATAACAGTCATAACTGTCTCTCTATTCTTTAATCCTTCTTCCTCTAAAAGAAGTTTACAGGCTTCTTCTAATGTAACTTGCGGCATGTTTTTTAATTCTATTAATCTTTGTAATAATCTTAAATCATAGTCACTAAATATAACTCGTCCTTGCTCATCACGTTTAAAAACATAACAGTTATAACTCTCAATCAACAAATAATATTTCTTAACTGTAGAGGGCGACACCCTTAATCTCTTTGCAATTTGATTTACACTCTCATAAACAACAGAAGTCATAACAGTTATAACCCCCTCTTTTAATATTAAACCTTCGTCATAACAGTTATAACTGTTATGACATCTCTATCTTATCATCATAACAGAATTTTTTTCTATCAATCATTTTAACAATACTCAGATATATAATATAATTTTAATTATATTATATATCTATAACATATCATAAATACTCAAGTACATATTCTCCCCTACGGGGAGCCCGGTTTATCGCCTTAACGGCTTTAAACCGGGAAGATCAAGAGCATCTGACGGATCGTCTCGCCGTCCGTAGTCCGACGAGACTCAAGCAGGGCAAAATCCGCCTGCCTTGGCATGATAAAAGCTAACGCTTTTTCATGCCTGCGGTCAGACGCATTCATTTTTGCTTCGCGCTGCGCTTGAACCAAAAACAAGCTCGGCAAGCCGAGTGAATGGTCTTCAGGCGAATTTTGCCCTGCGGGACTTCCTGGCCAGAACGCTTCGCATCTGTCCAGAGTCTTTTTCTAGATCAGCTCACGCTTCCTAGAAAAAGACAAATAAAATTGCACTTCGGCATTTTTATTTGTTTGATCAAAATGTCATGCTTCGCATCACATTTTGAATGAAATTAAATAAACATTTTTAAACAAATGTTTATTTAATACAAAAAGCAAACCATGTGTAAATGTACACATGGTCACATAGCAAATACACATAGCTTCGCTATGGATTCCCAAATAATCAAATACAGAAATATTACAAAGACAGGAGGCATCCCTATGGCCGCACCACGAAAACATATAAGGATTCTAAAAACAAAAGAAGTCGAAGGCATGGATATGCTTTGGAAAACTGGAACAGCTACCAGAGAGCAAATGGAAAGAGAATATAACATCAAAGGAGATCGCCTGAAAAAACTTTGTCATAGCGGCTATTTAGAAGAGCGAACAGGAAAGATTGTTCTAGGAGAAAAGGGAATAGAAAAGTTTAAAAAAGAAGGTAAAGAATATCAATATAAAACCGGTATAAATAACGCTAAACATGATATTCGTCTCTCTGAAAAGTATATTTCTTTACCTAAAGAAACAAGAGAAACATGGAAAACAGAAAAACAATTGCATTCAGAGGCCCAGAAAGACCCCAGATACGACGATTTTAAAAAAAGAATAGTAGAGTCCCATCCGCAAGGAAAATTCCAACCAACGCCCGATGGAGCCGTCTATAGCGAAGTGCATGACGGTTATATTGCCATAGAAGTTACAACACGTAACTATAAGGAGATTGATATTCAACAAAAACAAGAATTTGCGAAAACATTTTTATCCGGGTATGAACAACTATAGGAGGAGAAAACATGGCAATACAACCAACATTTATCGTTCCACCTACTTTTTATACAGTACATGAAATTATGAATAATACGAATGCACCCTATATCTTAAACTTACATGACATTCAAAAAGATCCACATAAGAGAAAATTAAGTGATGAATTACATTTATTCATCATGAAGCATTATCATAATCTATTTACATTTATGCTCCATCATCAGCCCTACATGTTAAAATCTCAATTTTTGGACCTATTTGGCTACCAAAAAGGGAAAAAGAATAAGTCTAGAACACTTGGTTATGCAAAATTAAAAGAGTTAGAAGATAAACTATTAATTGGTTCTAAATCCTTTTATGGTGCCGAATATATTTATTTATCTTATCGTGCTTACTATTATTTTGGCCAAGAAAAAAAGGTGTTACCAATTGCACCTGGAGAAAATGTACTCTTCCGTCACTTTACCCGTATGGAAGACTATCTAGAATTAAATAAACAATATACAGATCCAATATTATTAACCGCATTACTTTGCTCTCACGAGCATTATTATCTATTACATACAGAACCCTTTTTCGCAATTCACCCAATACAAGAAAAAGATACACGTTACTTTGGAGAATACTTCCCAAACAATAAAATACCTAAAAATCTTGATATGGAATTTGTAACAGACTTTCTCATAAAGACAAAACAAGAAAATAGGGGATTGTGGTTAATCAATGAAGAAACACCTGAAACTCAGCTTCATGTACTCATTACATTTATCGATGAACTCTTTAAAATCCTTACTACACGTTGTTCTCTTAAATTACTTATTAATGATCAAAAAGAATCCTTACGAATCGTAGCAAATATTATCCCAATACCAGGAACATCTTATATCACAATTAATAACCTAATCTCTGATATCTATCATATTGAATTTTTATTAAAAATTTGTTTTCCAACAGTGATAACAAGCTTTACTTTTATTGTGATGAATGAAAATCATGAGCGTGAATTAAACAATGTTATAAGTAAAATTACTAAACTTAGAGAAAATAAAAAGAACTTACAACCATGGCAATCTATGATTGATCCAAAAAATATTAAAATCCGGAATACAAATCTATTTAGACGTTTAAATTTCAATGATTCCTATGAATCTCAACGAGAGAAACCACTTCCACAGTAACCACTTATTTATCGTAAGTGGTTTTTGATCTTCCCCCTACTTTTGAGGTAGAGGCTGGCCGGGGTGTGGGGGGACCCCACGTATTGCGTATCTAAAAATAGAGTAAGAATTCATTAAAGAACGTTAAATCAAGCGGTTTGGCTCGTATAATGAATAGCTCAAGCCGATATGCCTAAATCCCACTTTTGAGTTTATCGGCTTGGCGATGAAAGTAAACGAGCCAAAAAAAATTCCGCAAGGATGTTAGGAAAAAGAAAAGTCTTCGACTTTAGCCGAGGATTAACGAGGCGACTTTTTTCTAACAAAGGTGGAGATTTTTAAGCGGGGTTTCTTAAAAATACTACCTGTTCCTTGCGGAATTTTTAGCCTTATTAATATATAGAGTGAGAAGTACAAGTATTTTAAAGTTAAAAAAACACAGTAATATCAAGGGTTTCAAGTTTTTTCGTCCGTATCAGATTTGATACACTTCCGTATCAGATTTGATACGGACGAAAAATAAAAAATCAAAAAAAAAAGAACTAGTCAATAGTTCTTTTTAAAATAATTTATTAGGTAAATTTTTAAGTATTTTGTTATTCATAGCTTTTTTAAACATAGTTACTAAAGCTCCTTGAACGTCATCTCGGTTTCCAGCATAAATAATATTGGGATTAATATAAATAACATAAGCTTTTGCATTATTACCTTCAATACCAGATTCAGCTTTAGCTAATATACCTTTTTTAACAAGACTATTAATAATTCTACTCACTTTTGTTCTACTTGTCTCAAGTATTTTCCCTATTTGAGTAATATTTAATGGAGAAGCATATTTTTTAGTAATATCATCAACAATTGCATTTGAATGAAGCCCTATGTGAGCTTGAATATCAAGTAAAAAAATCTTTTCTTCACTAGTCATATAATTTTGTTTTCTTAAATATTCCCAATTTAACTGTAGTAATTGGACAAATTTCGCTTTATTTTTTACTTTTTTTTCAGGAATTAATTTCATTCCTCTTGAACTAGCCTTTGCTTGAAGTTGATTTGCTAATTGCATTTCTTCTTCTGACAATATTTTAGAATTCTCGATTTCTCTTAATCTTGCATTCTTTTCAGCTTGTTCTAAATTTATGAACTTTTTCATAAAATAAACTCCTTAACTGTTGCTTAAAATCAATAATTAACTTTTTACTTATAAAATTTAATTATTTTAGCTATATAGATTTTACGTTATATTGAATATTAAAAGATATTCTTATACTCATAAAATGTTAATTTTGTGGTAGAAGCTTATTTATAGTGTAAAAGCAAAATTCTATGTACTAGAAAAAAAGTTACATAAGAATAAATCTATTCCTTACGGAATTAGCTCTTATATATAGAGTGAGATAAGAGAAAAAAAAAAAAATGAGGAATACCAAGGGTTTAAAGTGTTCGGGGTGTTAATTTTTTTTAACACCTGTGTTAAAAAAAATTAACACCTATTTTTTAACAAGAACAAATAAAAAAAAAAGTGCAACAGTTAATTACACTTTTTTAAAATAAATATATTG
>Ga0102589_1003995_pt1 | contig 14365 bp, 11 predicted proteins | sample AraplaMF_Col_mLB_FD_76858 | JGI IMG/M metagenome (GOLD analysis project Ga0102589, IMG submission 76858) | Arabidopsis root microbial communities from the University of North Carolina, USA - plate scrape MF_Col_mLB | ecosystem: Host-associated > Plants > Roots > Endosphere | place: USA... | reverse complement strand
ATATCCGATCTTCATTTTCTGTTTTGCACATATTTTCATAAAAAAACTGTCTATTATTACTGTACTTTAAGAGATTAAAGAACACTCGTAATTTAAAGCCAGTTGTACGTTTTCTACAATTTTTATTGTAGATGCGTATGACTGGCTTTTTCGTTTTATTTAAACTAAAGGAGGAAATAACATGTCAGTGATTACAAAGCAAGAAGTGAAGATGAAGTTTGCGAAGAAATATGAGGGGTATGAAATTGTGCCTCATCCAGAACATAAAAGGTTGTATCATATTGTGTTAGACGGGCAATTGCTTGGGCAGTTTTTCGAAGGGGTAAAAGAACATTCGGAGCAATCCTTACAATATATTCCGTATTCGCGTTTTATTATTGCGGATCAAATGAAAAAGCTTTTTGGTGAATCCTTTATGGAAAATGTTCGAGGTATTATTCATGACCGTGAAACGGGCGGGTTTACAATTGGTGTACAAGGCGAAACGACTGATGCAGGAGACTATGTGAAATTTGCAACTGCATTAACACATTTAATTGGTACGTCTAACTTTGACGCGATGACAGGAACGTATTACGCAAGATTTAACGTGAAAGATACAGATAGCAGTGATTCGTATCTTCGCCAAGCATATCGATTATTTACGCTTCATACAGACGGGACATTTGTTGACGAACCGACAGATTGGCTCCTTATGATGAAAATAGAGGAAAAGAATGCAGTAGGCGGCGAATCACGCCTGCTTCATTTAGATGATTGGGAAGAACTTGATAAGTTTCGCAATCATCCACTCGCATCAGTTAAGGTTACGTACAAAGCACCTCCAAGTAAAAATGCGCAAGAAATCGTATACCGTGAAACATTTTTTGATGTAAACAATGCACCGTGCATTTGCTTTATTGATCAATTTGCTTATCCGGATAATATTGAACAGGCAACATATTTGAAGGAATTATCATACTCTGTTGAAAACTCTCCAGCAACACACGCATTAAAACTACCAGTTGGGAATCTTGTTTTATTAAACAATTTATTTTGGATGCATGGGCGCGCTCCTTTTGAGAAAAACAAAGATCTATATCGAGAACTCATGCGCCAGCGCGGCTGTTTTTCTAAATAATACATGTGGCGGGTCTTACAATAAGGCCTGCCTTTCCTAATATAGGGGATACAGACATAAGGGGGAAGTTAAATGTATGATTTTCTAATTATCGGCGGAGGAATTGTGGGGCTTTCAACTGGAATGGCCTTAACGAAAAAATTTCCTCATGCCAAAATCGCAGTAATTGAAAAAGAGAACGAACTTGCGCATCACCAAACAGGACATAATAGCGGTGTCATTCATTCTGGCATTTACTACAAACCAGGTAGCTATAAAGCGAGATTTGCAAAAGAAGGAAACGCAGCGATGGTTCAGTTCTGCAAAGAAAATGGCATTGCCTATGACATGTGCGGAAAGGTGATCGTTGCAACAGAAAAAGAAGAAATTCCTCTTTTGCATAACCTGTATGAAAGAGGTCTACAAAATGGGCTGAACATTTCAAAAATCGACCAAGGAGAACTAGCGGAAATCGAACCCCACGTAAAAGGAGTAGGAGCTATTCGCGTTCCTTCTTGCGGCATTGCCGATTATAAAGGAGTCAGTCATACATTTGCACGTTTCATAGAGAAAAGCGGAGGAGAAGTACACTTAGGTACAAAAGCAGAACGAATTTTTGAACACAAAGATTTCGTTACAATCGAAACAAACAAAGGCGTCTTTGAAACAAGATTTCTCATTAATTGCGCTGGACTACATAGCGACCGAATCGCAAAAAAAGCAGGAATACTAACAGATATGAAAATCGTCCCGTTCCGAGGTGAATATTATGAACTCATTCCAGAAAAACGTCATCTTGTAAAACATTTAATTTACCCTGTTCCCAACCCAGACTTTCCATTCTTAGGCGTTCACTTTACAAGAATGATAAATGGGGACGTACATGCTGGGCCTAATGCAGTGTTAAGTTTTAAACGTGAAGGATATACAAAAAAGGATTTTGATATAAAAGACTTTATGGAAACAATGACATACGCAGGCTTTTGGAAGATGGCGATGCCGAATATGAAAGAGGGCATGAAGGAAATGATTCGTTCTTTTAGTAAACAATCTTTTCTTAAAAGCTTGCAGCACCTCATACCAGAACTTACAGAGAAAGACATCGTTCCAACTCATGCTGGTGTAAGGGCGCAGGCGATTCTATCGAATGGAAATATGGTAGATGACTTCTGTATTATCCCGGGCATCAACTCTATGCATATTTGTAATGCACCCTCTCCAGCAGCAACGGCTAGTTTGAAGATTGGGGAGGAGATTGCGGGGAAAGTGCCGGATGTGGTTGTGGACCGAAATTTCTTGTCAAAAGCTACTTTTTGAAGTAGCTTTTTAATTTTTTTTGGTGAATACCGAAATTTATTGAATTACGGATATATGTTGAGAAACAAGCGATATATTTGGAAAATAAATGGTATAGGAGAAGAATACTCAATATTTCTGTATAAAATATGGGGTATACGGATGTTTCCGAAATATTTATAGGGTGTATCCCTTTTTATGAAAGCGCTTTATTGTATGGTCTATACCCCATATCGTTAGACAAGGAATTGATTTTATGAAACAATAGTAACAGGTAAAGAGAGGGTGCTTTTCCTTAAGTGCTTCGTATTGAATTTATTCTATAAGAGAAAGTGTGCTTAATGATTTAAATGAAATAAGGAGCTGTTTTTATTATATGCAACAAAAAAATAATTTAGATTTTGGACCTCAAGATGTAATTGTAGTGAACCCAAAACAAGCCAGGAAAGCCGTTATTGCTACTGGTATTGGGAATGCAATGGAGTGGTTTGACTTTGGCCTATATGCGTATTTAGCGGTTATTTTAAGTCAATTATTCTTCTCTGGTGTTCACGATAGTGGCTTACAGCTTGTATTAACATTTGGTACATTTGCTGCTGCCTTCTTAGTTAGGCCGATTGGTGGTATTTTCTTTGGTAGAATTGGTGATAAGTATGGCCGAAAGATTGTGTTAAGTACAACTATTATCTTAATGGCACTTTCGACATTATTCATTGCACTACTACCAACCTACGAACAAATTGGAATTTGGGCACCGATTTTATTATTAGTTGCTCGTATGGTTCAAGGGTTTTCCACAGGTGGGGAATATTCAGGAGCGATGGTGTATATCGCTGAATCATCTCCCGATAAGAAGCGTGGTATACTTGGTAGTGGTCTTGAAATTGGGACGCTTTCTGGTTACATCGCGGCTTCAGTAATCGTTACTGTTTTGACGGTAGTGTTAACAGATGAACAAATGCTTAGCTGGGGATGGCGTATCCCGTTCTTAATTGCTGCCCCAATTGGTTTGGTCGGTTTATATTTACGCCGCCATTTAGATGAATCTCCTATATTCCAAGAGATGGAAAAAGCGCAGGGAGATTCTGAAGAAGATGAACAAATTCCGTTTATTGATATTTTGAAATATCATAAAAAAGACTTTCTTTTAAGCACAGTAATTGTTGCCTTCTTTAATATTACAAACTATATGATCCTTTCTTATATTCCTTCTTATCTAACACAAGTATTAAAAATTAAAGAAACGACTGGTTTAATCATTATTTCAATTACGATGGCACTCATGATTCCACTGGCGCTTTATTTCGGGAAATTAAGCGATAAAGTTGGTAATAAACGTGTAGTACAATTCGGATTACTTGGTTTGACAGTATGTTCAATTCCTGCCTTTTTATTAATCAGCAATGGACATATTGCAGCTATTTTTATAGGTATCTTTGTTTTAGGTTTCTTCCTTAGTGTTTATGAAGGAACACTGCCTTCTTTATTACCATCTCTCTTTTTCACAGATGTACGTTATCGTGCACTCTCGATATCATTTAATATCTCCGTATCCATATTTGGTGGAACAACACCGCTCGTATGTTCATATTTAGTTCATGCTACTGGAAATGCACTTGCACCCGCATTTTATTTAACCGGTGTCAGCTTAATTGGCATCATTGTATTTAGCCTACTATTTGTGACAACGTCAGGTCGTGCCTTGAAAGGTTCGTACCCGACTGTAGAAACGAAAAAAGAAGCACACGCAATAGCGAAGCAAGACCCTGAAGAAGCACTTTGGTGGCACGAAGAATCTTTAGAAATTGAAGCAGTGAAAAATTCATAATGTGTATGAAAAGTAACTTGTATTTTTGCAATTTTTAAAACTCTTTGGTTGAATAAGTAACGCATCGCACTTTTCTCTAATTCAAACAAGCACAAAAATGAGTAGGATTATGCATTCAAAAAAATCCCCCTTATTACAAATTCAATTTGTAATAAGGGGGATTTCTCATAGTAAGAAATTGGATTTTCTTTCTTTTCCTATACGGCTTGTTTTTCTTCCTTTGAATTCTCTTTTTCCCAACACTCTGTATTCTGTAAGCCAGGAATAGAATCAGCTTGGAAAATTGGTGTTTTTCCAGCTTTCTTTTGTTTTATATAGTCTGCTAAAGCGGCATATGCAAACTTACCAAGAAGGGTAATGGCAATTAAATTTGTAAATACCATAAGACCCATAAAGAAATCAGCCATATTCCAAACAGTTTGAAGTGTCGCAACGGATCCGAATAAAATCATCGCAACTACTGCAACGCGATAAATCATTAACCATGATTTACTTTCTTTAATGAATGCAATATTGGTTTCACCATAATAGTAGTTTCCTAGTAATGAACTAAACGCAAATAAGAAAATAATAATCGCTAAGAAACTGCTTGCCCATGAGCCAATTTGTGAACTTAATGCAATTTGTGTTAACTCAATTCCTTCTAAATTCGCTTGCTTATATGCCCCGGAGCATAAGACGATAAATGCTGTTGAAGTACATACTAAAAACGTATCAACGAAAACGCCAAGCGCTTGAACAAGTCCTTGCTTTACAGGATGAGTGACATCTGATGTAGCGGCGGCGTTTGGTGAACTACCCATACCCGCTTCTGTTGCGAATAAACCACGCTGAATACCATACTTCATTGCTGCCCCGATGCCGCCAGCAATTGCTTGATCTAAACCAAATGCACCTCTAAATATTTCTAGAAAAATATCAGGTAAAATATAGAAGTTTTTAATTACAACAAAAACAGCTACGGCGATATAAACAATCGCCATTGGCGGAACAATCGTTTCTGTAATACGTGCGATACTTTTAATACCACCAAAAATAATAATCGCAACTAATGCAGCCATTACAATTCCTACGATGTACCGTTCCAAACCAAATGCGTTTTCAAATGCTAATGTTACTGTATTTGCTTGTACAGAGTTGAAAATTAATCCATAAGTAACAGTAATCAGGAGTGAGAACCAAACGCCCATCCAGCGTTTATTTAGTCCCTTCTCCATATAATAAGCGGGACCCCCGCGGAATCCACGTCCGTCTTTTATCTTATAAATTTGTGCAAGTGTACACTCTACAAAGCTTGTAGCAGCTCCAATAATCGCAATGAACCACATCCAAAATACTGCACCAGGTCCGCCCATTGAAATAGCTAGCGCCACACCAGCTAAGTTTCCGATTCCAATGCGGGCTGCTGCACTCAAACAAAATGCTTGAAACGGGGATATGCTATCCTTTTTCTTTGTCTTTTTGTTAAAGCCATTACTGATTAATCGTACCATGTCACCAAAATGGCTAATTTGTACAAATTTCAATTTAAAAGAAAAATAAAGCCCGAGGCCGATTAACATTGCAATAAGAATATATGACCATAAAATGTTATTCGTTATCTCAAGGAATCTACTAAAAATATCAATCATATCATGCACTTCCTTTTTTTATTTATAAGAAAAGTATATTTAAAAAATATCGTAGAAGCAAATGTAGTATGAAATAATGGTTCTTAATATCGTTTTAAACAACATTATACTTATTTTTCCGACTATTTTGTTTTTCTTAAATAATTTCAATGGGAGAAAGAAGAATCTTTATTCAAAGTAAGTTGTGAAATTTTAAAAACTGGAGAGAAGTTTAGTCTAGTTTTTATGAAAAGGAAACTTGAATGATCCTGAATGATGGTCTCTTTAATAAAGCTCATCATTCGAGGTTTGGATGTATTACATATGTAATCTCATACTTTTTGATTTTCTTATACAAATTAGCGCGCGACATTCCTAATTTTTTCGCCGCAATGCTTTTGTTCCGATATGTGTCTTGCAAGGTTTGAAGAATGCGTGTGCGTGATCATGGTCACTATGTATTAATTGATATTAGAATTAGTGTTCCGGCATATTTAACTATCCAACAAGGACATGATATTTGTAGAGAGATAAAAAATACTATAATAAATCAGAACCCAGAAGTATATGAAGTACTAATTCATTTAAACCCATGGTATGAGGAGAAATAGTTTTATTGAATTTTAGATTTATAAAAGGAAGTAGTCAGAGGATGTTTTTGTTAGTATTATTATCAGTTTTCCATTTTAAAATATGATCTCATATTAAATCAGATTGTAGCAGAGGCAATGGGAGGATTAATGCATGATACCTCAAACCAAATTGTATCCCATTGTAATACTATTAATGATATTATTTACAGTTACTTGGATTACCATGAATCGACGAATTCTTAGTCAGCCTGTAGATTAGGGGCTGATCCCGTATTTTGGGGTGTGAGGCAAAGGGTGGAGAAAGCTAAGCAAGGGGTTCCCCCCTAAATATACGTAAATTTATAAAATGTTTTTATTAAAGCATTGTTCTAAAAGAAAAACGAAAGATGACATTTAATAGGTCGTCTTTTTTCTTCAAAACATGTGTAAAATCTTCCTTAAGTTAACCTTTAATAATTAACATTCTTTATCATCCATGAAAGTACCTTTTTTATTATTCGTTTACTTTCAAATTCCTGAAACTATTGCCTACCGTCAATTTTCCTGAAATCCTCAATTTATCAAAAGAAATTATACATTAAAAATCCCTTTGGTAATATTTAATAAAATAATGTATGAGTCCATCATAAAGAAAGAAGTTAACAATAAACTGTTAACTTCTAAGCTTAAGGAAAAATAGTATCTTTTCTTATTTTTCACTATCTAGGTTGTGATTTAATATTGGTAAGATGAGCATCAAACATATCAATTATTTCAAGAAATCTATCAGCTTCACGAAATACATGGTCTGCTAATAATGGATGAATGATACTCTTTATTTTACATTGCTCAATTAAATCACGTGCCGTTTTCTTGAAATCACGAAGAGATGTAACTGACACACGATTTTGATCTAAAAATTGATCTAAAAGAGGTACTGTTTGAGATTGTGGTTTCATAGATTCTAAGTCGATTGCTTGATACATCAATTCATCAAAATCATTGCTAAAATTCCGGGCTGTATCTACAAGCTTTCTTTCCGATGGATCAAGAAGGTGACCAATAAATTTAGCATGGTCTGCCATAATCCTTAAAAAGAAAACATTTTCTTTAATAATAGCATCAGGAAGGGCATCTAATTTACCTTCATTTAATTCCATTAAACGGTTTCTAAAATAATTAGCTTCTCTACTTGTATGGTCCACTAACAGCGGAAAATTATTTTGTCCTGGCAATTTACATGTGAGAATTAATCCTAGAATTTTTCGTTTAAATCCCCAAATATTAGTTGCAGCTTGTTGTACTTCTGAATTAAATCTTTTTATTTGCCCAGGATCTGTTTCATTTGTATAGGAATATGCTATTTGTTCGATATGTTCAAACAATCGATAAAATTGATTAGCTTCTTCGATTAGTTGGGTATCCTCACATCTAAATCCCAATCGAAGAAAAAAAGAATGCTCCTTCATGATTCTAGACCAAAAACGAATTTCATTTAATGATCGTTCAACAAACATTACAGACGTAACACCCGTATCAGGGTGTAATGAGGTTCCATCCCTATTCATTCTTAATCCCCCCCAGTAAATACTAAGCTAGTTCTATTCTTATGAGTAAATATATATATATATACCATCAACAAAAGTTCATGATGATAATGATAAATCTCGTATACATGTAAAATTAACCTATCTTATCATTATCAGTAAGAAAAGCAAGCCCACTCCTTATAAACAAATAGATAAGGAGTGGGCTTGCTTTTCTTCTGAAGTTTTCCTTAATGTATCCCTAGTTGATAGTGATGTGGGGGGTCCCCATATAACGAAGAACGAATGTAAATAATATAAATTCCCCAACATATATAATATATTGGGGGGATTTATATTAAACCATTTTATAAAATTAAGTCTTGATAAATATTTTTTCAAAACACGCTCTTTCTTTTTGGTTAAGTGTTTTTTATCAATAACCAGAGTCTTCTGAAGTAAGATTATCTAGCATTTTATAGTCATACTTTTGTAATGGCTTTTCAGCAGGCCCTTCAAGTACTTCTCCTGTATACGAGAATCGCGAACCATGGCATGGGCAATCCCAAGAACGTTCACCATTGTTCCATTCAACTTCGCATCCGATATGGGTACAAGTTGTATCTACAATATGAAGTTTACCTTCTGCGTCTCTATAAGCTCCTTTTCTATGTCCATCAATGTCAATGACAGCTCCTTCATCGTTAGATAAATCATGGATGCACTTTTGAGGAATTTCTAACTTTCCTTTAATTAAATGGCCAACAACATTTGCATTTTCTACTAAGAAGTTTTTTAAACTTGGATTCATGTGAAAACGAGAAGGGGTATACAATTCTCGGTATTTGTTCTTTTCTCTACATATAATATCTCGAAATAAAAGCGCCGCTGCGGTTCCGTTTGTCATACCCCATTTTCTGTATCCAGTAGCAATTAATATATTTTTCTGATCGGATGTAATTTCACCGATATAAGGAATTTTGTCTAGTGTAATTAAATCTTGAGCTGACCAACGGTATGCAATATTTTCAAGCCCAAAAACTTGTTGCCCGAATATTTCCAAGGCTTCATAATGTTTTAGTGTTTCTCCGCCTTGTCCCGTTTTATGACTTTCTCCAGAGATAAGAATAAATTTTTCTCCATTAATTGTTGTAGAACGGAGAGAGCGTGTCGGTTCATCTACACTAATATACATACCACCTGGATAATCTGTTTTTGTCTTAGCAGCAATTATATAGGATCGGTCTGCATGCATTCTTGTAGAGTAAAGTCCTGCGCCTTCATAAAAAGGGAAATGAGAACAAGAGAGAATATACTTTCCTGTAATTTTAGCTCCTCCACGGGTAAGAACTACAGGTTGTTCGCCTGTTTTTATATTTACTGCTGTGGTATTTTCAAAGATGTATCCACCTTTTTCTGTAATTATATTTGAAAGATGAGCTAAATACTTAAGGGGATGGAATTGTGCTTGATTTCTCATAACAAGTGCATTATGTATTTTTAAGTCAATTGGAAGTTTGTTTACAAGTTCGCCTTCAATACGAAGCTCTTTATAAGCTGCTGCTTCTTTTTCTAATTTAAATGCATATTCTTCTGTTGTGGCATACAGATAAGCATCTTGTTGAGTGAAATCGCAATCAATGTGATGTTTATTAATTGTGGCTTGAATGAATTTTAAAGCATCTATGTTTGCTTCATAATACAATCTTGCGGTAGTTTTTCCAGTATATTTGATAAGCTCGTCATAAATCATGTTATGTTGGGCCGTAATTTTAGCTGTCGTATGTCCAGTCGTTCCATTTAATAACTTGTCTGCCTCTATAACAGCGACTTTTAGACCTTCATTTACTAAAAGATAGGCAGAAGTAATGCCAGTAATTCCTCCTCCTACAATAATAACATCGACCTGCATGTCATTTTCTAAGGAAGGGTATTCTGGTAAATGAATACTGCTCGTCCAATAAGATTCGGTATTATGGGGTAATATTCCACTGTAATTCTCATTATTCGTCACTATAAATCCTCCATTCGATGTTTTATAGTTCTATTATTTCCACTTATTGGAGAGGTAAACTTTGAGCTTAGAAAACAGCAAATTGTGGCTGTATGGTATGTTCAATTTAGACATACTTTTATTTGAACATTGTTTTTGCTTTTAAATAAAGTTTATTCAAATTGATACTAATAACTTTGATAAATAATCATAGAAAAGAGCGTGTTTTGAAAAAAAGGTTAATCAAAACACGCTCTTAATATTTTCAGTTGGTTGATTCTTTTATAAAAAATTTTAATCATTTCCTATCTACATTGTTATACTATTGGACTCTTTTCTTTAATAAGTCTAATAGTCAACGTGGAGAATCCAAGTGCTCATAAAGAATACTTAGCTAACTGTTCACCCCAAGGTGATAATTCAGTTTCAATAAATCCTGCTTTTTTATATACAAATTTAGCTGTAAGGTTTTCAGGAGCATATCCAATCATTATTAAAGAAATGTTTGCGTAATTATTTCGTCTTATTTCATCAATAACCAGATATATAGCTTGTTTACCTATACCTTTCCCTTGAAATTTTTTATCAATCATAAGTCTATAAATCCAATAATTATTATCATCAGAATCTATCCCAAACATAGTAAATCCTATCATTTTTTCATCAAGATAAATACCTTTTGCATAGAAATTATCTAGAAATTGAATTTCTGCGATAGAATAGAGGTTGGATGTAATAAATGTTTGTTGTTCTTCTTTAACAGACAGTTTAATTGCTTCTTCCCAATTACTTTTGTCAATAGGTTTTAAATAAATTTTCTTCAATCTGATACTCTCCTTCTAATATTGAAGAGGAACCACGTAGTTTATGGGCTAGTGAAACGTTATCCTCTTGTTTTTTTGCCCAATCAAATAGAAATATTTTCTCATCGACAACGCCCCCTTAAAGGTACAATTAAAAATACGTTATTATATTCAATATAATTATATTCTTTCCTCTATATGTTATTAAAGCTCTAATTATTCATACCCAACCTCACTGTTAACTTAATAACCGTTATTCAATTAATTGGCTCTTTAACAGAATAGTTTATTGTCATTCAATGGTTCCTTAATCGATTTTTCAATTCCAGAAGATGTTCTTTTTATTATAAATATGCCCTTTAGATCATCAAAAGGGATAATTTTTATTGTGAAAGAAGGTGCAATCATAATTCTAAATAACTGTTAATATAGCGATATTTGATAGATTTTGACACATTTAAAATGATTAAAGTTTCTTCAAAAAAGTATTCTTTTTTAACTTTTAAACCTTATCTCAAGCCTACAATTGTTTTGAATTATAAAAAATGTATCTTTAATAACAACAGGTTTTTGTATTAGTTAATTGCGTTTGATATACTGCTTTGGCTCAGTGCAACGGATAATGGGTTCAATTAAAGGGTATTATCAAAAAGAATACTATAAAACAAAACAGTTTAAGAAATAGATAAGGGGTGAACAAGTGGTGGAAAACATGATAAATGAGGATAACTTTGGTTTACAAAGGCAACCTTCTCAAAAAACGGTTGGTCAGTATTTATTCGATTGTTTAAAATTGGAGGGCATTACCGAAATTTTTGGTATTGCAGGGGACTATAATTTTACACTTCTTGATACTCTAGAGTGTTATAAGGGTATCCGCTTTATAGAAGGTCGGAATGAACTAAACGCGGGCTATTCTGCAGATGGTTATGCAAGAATTAAAGGGTTGTCTGCTCTTATTACAACTTTTGGAGTCGGAGAACTCAGCGCTTGTAATGCTATAGCCGGAGCTAATAGTGAGCATGTGCCAATCATTCATATAGTGGGTGCGCCTCCCGAAAATGATCAAAAAGAGCATAAGCTGATGCATCACACTTTAATGGATGGGAATTTTGATGTTTTTCGCAACATGTATGAGCAAATTACTGCATACACCGCGGTGCTTACGCCCGAAAATGCTAAAATTGAAATTCCAGCCGCAATTCGAATTGCTAAAGAAAAGAAAAAGCCTGTATATCTAGTTGTGGCCGATGATTTAGTGACCAAGCCGATTAAAACCCGTGTAGAGCCAACACCCCAGCGCCCAACATCTAATTTGAAGACTCTTCATGCTGCGGTGAATCATGTCCATAGGCTACTAGATCGTGCACATCGACCAGTTATACTGGTGGATGTAAAAACCATGCGTTTTGGTCTTCAAACGGCAGTTCAGCAACTAGCAGACACCATGAATGTTCCTGTTGCAACGATGATGTACGGAAAGGGAGGATTCGACGAAACCCATCCAAATTATGTGGGAATGTACTTAGGATCTTTTGGAGATTCTGAAGTTCAAAGTAAGGTAGAAAATGCAGATTGTATCATCGCAATTGGTATGGTATTGGCGGATACTAATACCGCGAGTTTTACCGCAAAACTAAACCAGCTGATAACGGTCAATATTCAACCAGATATGGTTAAAATTGCTGAGGCAGAGTATCCGAATGTTCTTGCAGCTGACATGTTACTTGCAATACAGAATGTGGGTTATAAGGGACAAGGCTTGGTAGAAAAAATGTCATTCCCTTACGACCAATTAAATGCTAACGCCGATGCCCCTCTAATAGCGGCCAACTATTATCCACGTTTTCAGCGCATGCTGAAAGAGGAAGACATTGTAGTTGTCGAGACCGGGACATTCTATAACGGAATGGCAGAGGTGAGACTGCCGAGCGATGTAATATATATTGGGCAAGGCGGTTGGCAGTCCATCGGTTACGCAACCCCTTCGGCGTTCGGTGCTATTATGGCTGTGCCTGAACGGCGAGTGTTACTGTTTACAGGGGATGGAGCCTTGCAGCTGACAGCTCAAGAAATCAGTACCATGTTCTATTATGGATGCAAGCCTATAATTTTTGTCTTAAACAATGATGGTTATACGATTGAAAAATATTTGAATGTGAAAACAAAAAATCAAAAGTACAACAAAATTCCTCAATGGTCTTATACTAGGATAGCAGAAGTTTTTGGAGGCGACGCGTTTACCGTCACAGTTCGTACCTACGGAGAGCTTAATCAGGCAATAAACCAAGCTGAAATAGAAAGTACTGAAAAACCCTGTATTATTGAAATGATTGTAGAAGATCCGATGGACGCACCTAGATATATGAAACAGATGCGCAATTATATGGAGAAGCAGGAAATGCAGCGTACTCAGCAATAGTCTTGAATAGACCAGGAAGATAAGTCTAATTTTTTAAGAGGAATTCTGAAAAATTTACAGAAAAATTGTTAGGTGTATTTTAAAATATAAAGTTGATGAATGTTCGATATATTAGGAAGAAGCGTGTTTTGAAGAAGATAATCATAACACGCTTTTTTAATATTCAATTGCCATCTCTTATTTGATACTAATAGCACAGTCCAAATCATATTCTTATAATAGAAAGGGGTGTAACGTTAATTGACAAAAGTAAAAGTAAAAGTTCGTTTACAACCCATTGTAAGTAAGATAAATCTACCCACCGTTTTAAGAACAACTATACTTCCAGGTGAATCAATTGAAAGATTATTTATTGCAACCCAAATAGGAGAAATCTTTTGCATAGGAGATGGAGAAATAAAAACTTTTTAGATATTCGTTCTCGAATCATAAAATTAGGGAAGTCTGAACAAGGTGGATCTGGTGAAGGAGGATTGCTAGGGCTAGCGTTTCATCCACAATTTTATTATAATGGTTTGTTTTATCTTCATTATTCATTAGCTGAAACACAAGGACCGGGCGCTCTTTCTGAACAACCTAAATCTAGATTCTCCTGATTTCTTTCAACGCCGTTTTATCTTCTTGTTCTTGCAATTCTAAACTAGATAAAAATTACATATGGTGGAGATTATAAATACCTATATTTTATGGGAATTAAAGTTTTTAGGGATTGATGAAAAAGATAGAGAGATATTATCATTTATTGAAGGAGAAGCTGGTAATTATCCTTTAAAAGAATACATGTGGTCTAATGATGTTTTAAAAGAGATAGCGAAGATGCTCCGTCTTTACCATGATGCTGTAAGTGATTTTCCGTTATCGGATGATTGGAAACTAAAGGACAATACCCTAAATAAAATAGAGGTTGTATGCCACAATGATTTTGCAATATATAACATTATTTTTAATCATGAAAAACCAGTAGGTATTATTGATTTCGATGTTGCTGGTCCTGGTCCAAGACTACAGCCTATACTCTTTACACTTGTGCCCCCTTAAGCAGAGTGTATCATACTGAAACAGGTGAGGCAGTTTATTATAATTCATCACAGCATGCCGACCGTATAAAACAAAGAGTTAAATTGTTTTTTGAATCCTACGGTGAGGGCATGGAAGAAGATTATTTAGAGATGGTATTGTTACGATTAGAAGGGTTATGTAAATACATGAAAAGAAA
>Ga0102589_1003993_pt1 | contig 14366 bp, 12 predicted proteins | sample AraplaMF_Col_mLB_FD_76858 | JGI IMG/M metagenome (GOLD analysis project Ga0102589, IMG submission 76858) | Arabidopsis root microbial communities from the University of North Carolina, USA - plate scrape MF_Col_mLB | ecosystem: Host-associated > Plants > Roots > Endosphere | place: USA... | reverse complement strand
TTATCTACAGCCTTGACGCTTGCTAAATCTGCTGGGGCAAGCGTATCACTTTCATGTTCCCGATATTGATCAGGTGGTGCTACATGGATAAAGCCAGGAGATAGTGGTTCATATTTATATTTTCGTTCCGCTTGCCCTGTCGCAGCCAATGCTCCAAAAGAACTTCCGTGATATGCACGGTAGCGAGAAATAATTTTATAGCGAGAGCTTTCCCCTTTTTGTTGATGATACTGACGTGCAATTTTAAACGCAGTTTCATTAGCCTCTGACCCACTATTAGAGAAGAAAATAACATAATCTCCACCAAGCATCTCATTAATCTTTTCAGCCAGTTCAACTGCTGGTAAATGTCCTTGTGATAAAGGAGCATATGCATTTTTCATCATCTGCTCATGTGCAACATCTGCTAATTCTTTGCGACCATAGCCTACATTTACACACCACAATCCCGCCATTGCATCGATGTATTCAACTCCATCTGTATCAACAATCCTTGCACCATTTGATTTTTCTACTACATATGTCGCTTGTGGATTGTAGGGTTTCATTGAATGCCATACATATTGTTCATCTTTCTTTAAAATATCACTTTTAAGATTTACTTGAACCATATTTATACACCCCTTTATATTTTTTACTTATTCACATCGTTATTACTTGGGAACGCAAATGAACTTGTTGTATCCTCTGTTTCGTCTGGCCAGCGTTCAGAAATCGTTTTCGCTTTCGTAAAGAATCGCGCTTGATCTGGTCCAAACATATGCCCTTCACCAAACTTAGATCGCTTCCATCCTCCAAAATTGTGATAGCCAACTGGAATCGGAATAGGAACATTAACGCCTACCATACCTACTTCAATTTCTTCTTGGAATTTACGCGCCGCCGAACCGCTACCCGTAAACATCGTGACACCATTCCCAAGTTCGTGATCATTAATCAAATCAATAGCTTCTTGTAAGGTTTCAACGCCTACAACAATACGAGCAGGACCAAAAACCTCCTCTTTAAAAATAGTCATCTCTGGAGTCACATTATTTAACAAAGTCGGACCAAGATAGAAGCCTTTCGATGTTTCACATACTTCCGGATTTCGACCATCCGTTACAAGATTAGCCCCTTCCTCAATAGCCTCTTCGATATATCGAAGAATAGTATCTTTTGATTGTTGCGTAATAACTGGGCCAAAATCTACCTCATCATCTGTATATGGACCAACTTTTAATTTTAATATTTTCTCCTTCAATACCTCTGTAAAGCGTTGTTCAGTATCTTTCCCAACGACAATCGCTCCTGAAATAGCCATACAACGCTGGGATGCTGCTCCATAGGCTGCACCTAAAAAGGCATTAGCTGTTCGCTCTAGGTTTGCATCTGGCATGACAATCATAAAGTTCTTCCCACCGCCAAATGCGGCAACACGCTTATTGTGCTTCGTCCCTGTCTGGTAAATATACTCCGCTACAGGCGTTGATCCAACAAATGAAATTGCTTGTATCTCTTTATTTTCTAGCAGTTCATTAACTGCCTCTTTATCACCATTTACAACTGTCCAAATCCCATCTGGCAGTCCTGCCTCTTTCCATAAGTTACTTAAATATAAGGCTGAGATTGGTACGCGCTCAGACGGCTTTAAAATAACGGCATTTCCAACCGCAACCGCCATACTTGTAATCGCCAATGGAACCATAACCGGGAAATTAAATGGAGCAATTGTCGCAACAACTCCAAGTGGGGCTTTTGCAGAAAAGGCATTAATATCGCCACCTACATTAACCGAGTATTCCCCTTTCAGCATTTGCGGGGCACTTATTGCCATATCTACGGATTCAATGCCACGAACAATTTCACCCTTAGCATCTTCCTTCGTTTTCCCACTTTCCTCACAAATTATTTTGATGAGCTCATCTTGTCTCTCAACTAATAACTGACGGAAACGGTGCAAAACTTCAACCCGTTTACCAATCGAAGTCTTTTTCCATGCAGGGAAAGCTACCTTCGCTTGCTGGATAGCCTGCTTCACCTCATCTCTAGTCGCTAAAGGAACTTGCGCAATGACCTCTCCTGTTGTTGGATTATAAACTTCCGAGTAACGGCCACTAGTACCTGCTGTTTCAACACCATTAATAAAATGTGATAGCGTTTTCACTTTTTGCTGAACTGTCATAATTTCCCCACTCCTCATCTATTGTTGTTCAAAATCTAATTCTTCCTTTGGGAAGATAGAACTTGCATCTTCTACTGAGTTTGACGACTTTTTCCTTTGTGTAACTAAATAGAAAATCATCACGATCGCCACTACAATACATGTAAATAAAATTTGTGAACGCATCGATTCAATAAAGAACATAGCAATCAGTAATGATGTTATAACCAATATTGTGAAATACGTTAAATATGGGAATAACCACATTTTCACTTTTAATAGCTCGGGATTTTCCTTCTCAATTTTTCGTCGCATTTTTAATTGTGAAAACGCAATGATTAAGTAAAGAATCAAGGTGATTGCACTACATGAACTAAGTAAAAACATAAATACTTTATCTGGTGAAACATAGTTCATAATAACGGCAAAATAAGAGAAGAATGTCGCTGTTAATATGGCATTAACAGGTGCTCCTTTTTTATTTAATTTCAAAAATGCTTTTGGGGCCTCACCCTTCTCCGCTAAAGAAAATACCATTCGAGATGTAGCGTAAAGCGCGGAGTTTAAGCACGATAAAACAGCTGTTAAAACTACAAAATTCATGATTTGCGCAGCTGCGGGAATGCCAATGTAATCCAATACTGCTACATAGGGACTTGTTAAAATATCTGAGGAATGCCAAGGTAATAATGTGACAACTACTGCTATTGATCCAACATAGAAAATCAAAATACGCCAAGTAATTGAATTTGTAGCTTTTGTCACTGCTGCCAACGGTTCGTCAGATTCTCCTGCTGCGATGGCAACAATCTCTGTACCCATAAAGGAGAATATAACAATGACTACCCCCATCAAGACAGCACCAAAACCATTCGGTAAAAAGCCACCCTCACCGATTAAATTGGTAGTACCTACAGCATCAAAATTAGGTGCGATACCAAAGATAATAAATGCACCAAGTCCTAGGAAAACTACAATACTTGCAACCTTAATAAGAGAGAACCAATATTCAAATTCACCAAAAGCTTTTACGGAAAGAACATTTGTTAAAGTAAGTGCTACAGTTAATAAAAGACTTAATAGCCATAAAGGAATCCCATCATACCAATATTGAATAATCGCCGCTGCTGCTGTTGCTTCTAAAGCAATTGCAACAACCCAGAAAAACCAATATAACCAACCAATCATAAAACCAGCCCAAGGACCAATTGCTTCATGTGCATAATGCGCAAAAGATCCACTTGTTGGATTGACGGCTGCCATTTCTCCAAGCATTCGCATGACAAGAATAACGATAATACCTGCAAATATATAAGATAATATTGCTCCAGGGCCAGCTAAGTTAATCACCGAGCCGCTTCCCATAAATAGACCGGCTCCGATAACCCCTGCAATAGCGATCATCGTCATATGCCTTTTCTTTAACCCTCTCTGTAATTGCGTCTGTTGCTCCATATCTGTTCACCTCTTTTATAGATTGGATTACCGCTTACAAAAATTTTACATGTTACATAGAAACGAAGTAATAGACAAACTGTAAAATTCTATACATTTGTTTTATACATATTGTAAAATAGACTAAAGATTCTAAAAATATAACATTTTCGTTTATTTAAGCAGAAATGATACATCAATAAGAAGACCAGAAACAATTTTTATTAAAAGGGAGGAGGATAAACATGAGTCAATTTAAGCTTCAAGTGAAGGATGTATTAGAAAACACGTACTTCCAAAGTGCTGAGGTCGTAGCTGGTGAGGATGGTTTATTACGAATAGTAAAGTGGGCTCATGTCATTGAAATTATACAAGTAGATAATTTTCTAGCTGGTGATGAATTGGTTTTAACAACAGGGATAAGCCTTCAGCATAGCATAGAGGATTTTATCTTTTTTGTAGAGTCCTTAATCCAAAAAAATTGTGCTGCATTGTGCATTGAATATGGGACTTCCATACAAACCATCCCAGAAGTGATTGTAGCTCTTGCTAACCGTCACAGCTTCCCTATTATCGTTTTTCATGACACTGTTCCTTTTGTCCGTATTACACAGGATCTACATAGTCAAATTATGAATCAACAATATTTAATGATCTCTACTTTAGAATCCTACTCTCAAACATTAAATAAAAATGCTCTTTTAGGACATACCGCAGAAGAAGTTTTACAAAATATGTATAATAAATTGAAGACACAAATTATCTTTTCTATTAAAGGTCGAGAGCCTATCTTTTTTCCAAACATGCCACATCATAAGCGCCAACTACTTTTAACGATGAAAAAATCAGCACCAGTATTTAAAAATGAACCAATCTTTATTTTGGATCAGCATTATGCAGATTTAACGCTCTATAGAGAGGATGGTCTATTCTCAGAGTTCGAATTACTTATTTTAGACCGTACGGCTACTGCACTAGCGCAGCTGTTAATGAGAGAATTTTATATCGAAGAAAAAAGGGACATTGAGGATGCCTCTATTTTAGCGGATTGGATAGATCAAAAATTATCGAAAGAGGAAATTTATAAATTTATTGTAACCCATCATTCTAACTATAAACTTTCTAGCGGAGCTGTTTTTATTTTAGCAACTCCTAACTCAATCTCTAGGGCACAAGAGGATATTATCTATAGTAAGCTCTACTATCGAAACCTTTTTGAGCAAAATGGATTTATACCATTTTTATTTGAAAGAAAAAGCTATGTCATTTTTATTTTACTCCATACAAAGGATAGCAAATCGAGTCGCGAATTATTAAACACGTTAGTTTTTTCCCTTCAAAAAACCGATTTATATAAAAAACAAATGGTTCAAGGTTATCAAGTAGCCATTGGCAAAGTCGTTGCAGACGTAGAAGAAATACCAAAGAGCTATCAAACCGCACTCGAAACATTGTATATTTGCAGTAAAGTACAAACAACTTCTTATTTTTACGATGATTTACATCTACATCACCTCATCTATAAATTACAGATGCAAGTAAATTTACAGGAAGTGATTCAAGATTATTTGCAGCCTGTTATTGAATACGACAAAAAATATAATAGTAAGCTATTAGAAACTCTACAGGTATACTTGCAAACGAATGGCTCCAAACAACAAACAGCCAACCAACTGTTCATCGTACGACAAACGCTCTACCATCGTTTAAAAAAGCTTGAAAGTCTCTTAGGGGAAAATTTTATGAAGGGACATAATCGAATTACACTTGAATTTATGTTGCTTGCTAATTCATTAATTGAGGAGAAAAACTAATATACTTTGTTTTTGTGGAGTTTACCGGCGATGTTGATTAGTTAGCACGCTCTAGATTGCTTTGCTTCTTGAGCGTGCTAACAGATTTTAATTTTTGGTAACTACTCCGCTGTATAATCCTGGTCTGCGGTCGTCATAAACAGGAATTCTACCTCGTACTTCATCGACAATCGAAAAGTCCACATCGATGACAGCTACTTCTTCGTCCTCTGCGCCAACCCATAACACTTCGCCCCACGGTTGAATAATCATTGATTGACCATTGAAGTTTTCAACCTTTCTAGAAATACGATTAACAGCGATGACGAAGCATTGATTTTCAATGGCACGTGCTTGCAGCAATGTTTTCCAATGATCGATACGTGGTGTCGGCCATTGCGCCGGTACGAACAATACCTTTGCACCCTCTAAGGCGTGAGCGCGTAGCCATTCCGGGAAGCGGATATCATAGCAAATCACGCCTGCAGCCTCGATATCTCCTAGGGCAAAGCGATTCATTTCATCTCCAGCTTCTAAATATAAATGCTCGTCCATCAAACGGAAAAGATGTGCCTTGTTATATTCACCTACTAACTCACCATTCTTATCAAACGTATACATCGTGTTGTAAAATTTATCGCCCTTCTTCGTTGAAACAGAGCCACCAACAATATGTACGCCAAGCTCTTTCGCTAGATCTGACAAAAATACTTTCGAACGTTCTCCATCAACATCTGCAAGCTCCGGTAATTTTTCAAGTGCATAGCCTGTATTCCACATCTCCGGTAGTACAATAATTTCTGCACCTTGTTTTACCGCTTCACGAATCTTATCCTCAGCACGAGCAAAATTTTCTTCTACTTTGCCAAAGCCAACATTTAGTTGGATACATCCAATTTTCATCGCTATTCCTCCTCTAGACAGTACATTTCTATATTTTATACTACAATAAAATTACCTTACTGCCATGGTTTTAGCTCAATATTTAGATTAATATTTCTCCACTTAATACTCGAACTGCAGAACCTGCAATAGCTACATCTTTTATTTTTGGTGTAACGTATAATAATCCACCACGTTTTGAAAGCTGTTTGCTAACGATGCTTTCTTTTGATAACTTTTCACACCAGTAAGGTCCTAACGCACCATGAGTGGAACCATTTACATGGTCTTCATCAATGCCTTGTGCTGGAGAAAAGAACCTTGAGACAATATCAATCCCCTCATCCTTAGAATGACTTGTAATACAAACACCACGTACAGGGAACTGATTCATCGCATGAAAATCAGCTTTGAAATTTGCAATATACTCTTCGTGACTTAACTCCACGATATAATCCAATTCTGTTTTTCCTACATATGTCGGTTTCATACCAAGCCATTCTTCAAGCTCCACTGGACATTCAATCTCTTCTAATCGATACTTTTGAATTGTTATTTCAACTAGTTCATTCACCCAAATTGCTTGCAAAGGACCACTTAAAGTTTGGAATGTAATTGAAGAGTTGACGGGTACAATCCCTTGTTGCCAGAGTAAAAAAGCGCTAGCGATTGTTCCATGTCCACAAATCGGTATTTCCTTTGCTGGTGTAAACCATCTGAGAAAAAAATCATTATCCTTCTTTTGTACAAAAGCTGTTGTTGGTACGGGAATCTCTTGAGCAATTTTTTGCATTGTCGACTCAGGTATTGCTGAATCAAGTAAACATACTGCTGCGGGATTTCCCTTGTAAAGTTCTGTAGTAAAAGCATTGACGATAAAATATGAGACTTTGTTCATTTTTCCCACCCCTATATACGCATTGAGTCACTTATAGTTACTTATAGTTTTTGAAAATGCTCTAGACAATTACTAAAAAAAGTAATAATATGTGCATCATATCTTTAATAATTATTATATTCTGAAAAAGGTGGACATGCATGGAATTCTCAAAAAAACTACAGCAACTCCCAACTCAATTTTTTGCAGCACTTGTGCAAAAAGTAAACGCTGCTCTAGCTGAAGGGCGTGATGTTATTAATCTCGGTCAAGGTAATCCTGACCAACCCACTCCTCCCCACATTATTAAAGCATTACAGGAGGCCGCAGAAAATCCTCAAAATCATAAATACTCTCCATTTCGTGGCATAGCAGAATTACGCCAAGCTGCAGCAAACTTCTACAAACGTGAATACAATGTTGACATTGATCCTGAAACAGAAGTAGCTATTCTCGGTGGTACGAAAATCGGTCTCGTTGAGTTACCGTTAGCCGTTTTAAACCCTGGCGATACAATGCTTTTACCCGATCCAGGATATCCAGATTACTTATCTGGTGTCGTATTAGGCGATGTTAATTTTGAAGTCATGCCACTTTTTGCAGAAAATAATTTCCTGCCTGATTATAATGCTTTATCCGATGAAGTAAAAGAAAAGGCGAAGCTACTTTACTTGAATTACCCGAATAACCCAACTGGTGGTACTGCAACACTTGAATTTTTCGAGGAAACAGTACGCTTTGCAAAAAAGCATAACATTATCGTAGCACACGATTTTGCCTACGGGGCAATTGGATTTGACGGCAATAAACCTATCAGCTTCTTGCAAGCCGATGGTGCAAAAGATGTCGGTATCGAAATGTATACATTATCCAAAACATATAATATGGCGGGTTGGCGCATTGGTTTTGCAGTTGGTAACCCTGAAATTATTGCAGCCATTAACCTTATTCAAGATCATCTATTTTGTAGTCAGTTCCCTGCAGTTCAACAAGCTGCGGCAGTTGCACTTACTGCTTCTCAAAGTTGCACTGACAAGCTAAGAGCGACTTATGAGAGTCGACGAAACGTCCTTATCGAAGAAGCTCAGCGAATTGGTTGGCAAGTAACAGCACCGAGAGGCTCTTTCTTTGCATGGTTACCCGTCCCATTAGGCTTTACGAGTGAACAATTTGCCGATTTATTGCTCGACAAAGCTGATATCGCAGTAGCTGCAGGAAATGGCTTTGGCCAATATGGTGAAGGCTATGTGCGAGTTGGTTTACTTGTTAGCGAAGACCGCTTACGTGAAGCAATCAGCAGAATCGAAAAGTTAAACTTATTTAGCTCATGTGCATTTTAGTCCCTCTACCTAAGTAAGTCCCTATCAAAACTGTCCCCTTTGCGCATATTTGCTTTGGAGACAGTTTTTTCATTTTACTATCTTCCTTGGTTGCTTCAGCCCTTCTTCTAGTGGATAAAATTGGACATGACTTGTTTCTTCATCAAACTGGCGAATATGCTGAATCCCTTGTATTTCTGCTAAAACGACATCAGCTGTGATAACAATATTTCCACCTTTCATCAAATGCCCGCCGGACACTCCACCCCACTGATCACTCATAGAACCATGAAGATGCGTTTCATATCCACCATCACGTTTACAAACAACACCTGAGCCTTGGATAAATTCAAGTGGGCCCTCTTTTTCAATAACTTCACTAAAACGCACTTTAATTTTTGAGAATTCATCAGGTACTAAGTAGACAAAGCTACTTTTTTGAAAGCTACCGATGCAGCTAACAATTGTTGCTGACTCTATACCATTTTCTTCACAGATAGCCTCGATCCCCTCAATGATATCTGTTCCCATTAGAATACGTGCACTAATTACCTTTCCAAATGAACCAATCCCATAATTCACTCTAACAGACATTCTCATCCCTCTTTCACTCAAAATATTATAATAAAATAAAAAATTTCAAAAATTCGATTGACTTACTATAACCTATAATTTATATTAGTTCTATCGGATTTACAAAAAAATATTATAAATCTCTTATCAAGAGTAGCTGAGGGACTGGCCCTATGAAGCTCGGCAACCTCCTTTTTTTTAAGGAAGGTGCTAAATCCTGCAAACGATAATCGTTTGAAAGATAAGAGAGGACGTTTTTTCATGAGCCTCTCTTAGTTTTTTTAAGAGAGTTTTTTTTATCTTCATTTACATGAAGATAAAAGCCTCCGGCGGATGTCACGGATTTTGAAATGAACGAATACGAGGATGTTAGCCTAAAACCTTCGCATCCTGCGAAAACGGCTAACTGACCTGCATCGTGCAGGCCTAGGCACAATTCAAAATCCGGACGCATTGTTTATCTGTGCGAAAGCGTAGTGCTAACGTAGCGACAGCAACAATTACGCCAAGGCGAATTTTTTTAAAGACCGATCGATAAAACAACTTTGGAGGTATGTTTCATGAAAAAGAAAAACAAAATTTTACTAGGTTTAGCGAGTCTCACATTGGTAGCAGCATTAGTAGGCTGTGGTACTAAAGAAGATAGTAAAGAGAGTCAAGGTAAAGCTATTAATGAAAATAAAATTGTAGTAGGTGTAACTTCTGGTCCACACGAACAGATTGCAGAGGTTGCTGCAAAGGTTGCCAAAGAAAAAGGCTTAGAGGTAGAACTAAAATCTTTCTCTGATTATGTTTTACCAAATACATCATTAGCTGAGGGTGATCTTGATGCAAATAGCTATCAACACAAGCCATTCCTCGATACATTTAACAAAGATCACAATACAGATTTAGTGCCAGTAGGAAAAACAATTTTAAATCCTATGGGTATATACTCTGAAAAATATAAATCATTCGAAGACGTTCCTGACGGTGCAACATTCGGATTACCAAATGATCCAACAAACGGAGCTCGTGCACTATTTGTCCTTCAAGAGGCTGGCTATATAAAATTAAAAGATGGTGCAGACTTAACAGCTTCTATTCGTGACGTGGAAGAAAATAAAAAGAACTTAAAATTCATTGAATTAGAGGCTGCACAAATTCCGAAGCAGCTAAGTGAAGTAGATGTAGCAGCCATTAATACTAACTTCGCTCTTGAAGCTGGCATTGATCCTAAAAAAGATTCCATTCTTTTAGAATCTACTGACTCTCCATATGTAAATTACATTGTGGTACGTGCTGAAAACAAGGACGACCCAACGATTAAGAAATTCGTTGAAGCTTATCAATCTGATGAAGTACGCAAATTTATTGAAGAAGAATTCAAAGGTTCTGTAATTCCGAGCTGGTAAGTGACGCTTAAGACCCTTTCATAAAATCAAGAATCTGCGAGACTCCTATAGGAAGGCTAGCAGATTCTTGCTTTATAGATGGGCTTAGAAAGGAGATATCACAGTATGATTCAATTAGAAAACATATCAAAAGAATTTAAAACTAAAAAAGGTATCGTCAAAGCAGTAGATGGTATTAATTTGCATGTCAAAAAAGGTGAAATTCATGGGGTTATCGGCTACAGCGGTGCAGGAAAAAGTACCCTCATTCGCTGTGTCAATTTATTAGAGCGTCCAACAACAGGAAAAGTATTGATTGATAATGTAGATATTACTTCCCTTTCTCTAAACGACCTTCGCAAAACACGTCAAAAAATCGGGATGATCTTCCAACATTTTAACCTTTTAAAAACAGCGACCGTTTACAGCAATATCTCGATACCATTAAAGCTCCTAGGCTATAACGATTCTGAAGTAAAAGAACGCGTTGCAAAATATGCAGAAATTGTTGGCCTAACAGAGAAATTAGATAGCTATCCTAGCCAGCTTTCAGGTGGTCAAAAGCAACGTGTCGCTATTGCACGTGCCCTCGCCCAAGAGCCTGAGATTTTACTCAGTGATGAAGCAACAAGTGCACTCGATCCTGAAACAACTGACGCCATTCTTGAGCTTCTCTTGAAAATTAATCGTGAGCTAGGCATCACTATTTTACTCATTACACATGAAATGAATGTTATTCAAAAAATTTGCGATGATGTTTCCGTTCTTGAATCAGGGGCAGTTGTGGAATATGGCTCTGCGATAGAGCTATTTTCGAAGCCTCAGCATCCAACGACACGAAAATTTTTAAATACCATTTCTCAACGTAATTTATCTCCTTCCCTTATCGAGCAATTAAATGTTTCAGGAAGTGTTATTCGTTTAACATTCCTTGGTGAAAGTACAGGGAAACCATTACTTGCAGAAGTGAGCAAAGTTTATGATGTACAACCAAATATTTTAACAGCCAATATCATTGAATTAAAAAACGGCATTGTCGGTAATATTGTCGTGCATCTACACGGTAAAGCTCATATCGTAGAAAAAGCACTTAAGTATTTTACAGAAAACGGAGTAAGCGCCGAGGAATTAGGAGGCGAATTAAATGAATAGCATTCAAAGCTTCTTTGCAGATTGGTCAGATGTTATTGGGAAATCCATTATCGAAACCTTCCAAATGGTCGGGATTTCATTATTCTTTTCTATTTTAATTGGGATCCCTTTAGGGCTTTTAATCGTTTTAACCCGCCCGGGACAATCCTTTGAAAATAAATTTCTCTATCAATTTTTCAATTTATTTATTAATATTATTCGCTCTGTACCATTCATTATTTTACTATTTTTCATTTTACCGTTCACGAAGCTAATCGTTGGCACAACTATCGGTGTAAAAGGTGTTATTGTACCACTTGTTGTTTATACAGCGCCATATATTGCGCGACTTATGGAAACAGCACTTTTAGAAGTTGATCCAGGTGTTGTGGAAGCTTATACAGCAATGGGTATTAAACGCCGTCATATTATTTGGAATGTCTTACTACGTGAGGCTCGTCCATCCATTATTTTAGGTTTAACGATTGCTACAATCGGTCTTATAGGAGCAACAGCAATGGCAGGAATGGTTGGTGCGGGTGGTTTAGGTGATCTCGCATACCGTTACGGTCATTTACGCTATGAGGTCGATGTGATGTATGCGACTGTGTTTATCTTAATCACCCTTGTTCAGAGTATTCAATCAATAGGTAATCGCTTTGCAGCGAAACTAAAGAAAGATTAGTAGGAGGATTACGATGACAAATGAAATTTACGTAGAGAAAAATGGCTATATCGCTACCCTGGTGTTAAATCGACCTGAAAAACGCAACTCTTTATCAAGAGCTATGTTTCAAACCGTTTTAGATAATCTTGAAGCTTTACGTATAGATTCTTCTATTAAAGTTTTAATTGTTCGTGGTGTAAATGAAGTTGCCTTTTCTTCAGGTGCAGATATTAGCGAGTTTTTAGACGCTCGTTATGCAGCCAATCACGCAAAAGCCTATAATGATTTGGCATTAAAAGCCATTGATGCTCTTTATAAATTTCCACACCCTACAATTGCCATGATTCAAGGATTAGCTATTGGTGGTGGCTTAGAGCTAGCCAACGCATGTGATTTCCGATTAGCAACACCTAAGAGTAAGCTTGGCATCACTGCAGCGAACATCGGTATCATCTACAATCTTGAAAGCACAAAGCGTCTAATGAACATCGTAGGTGTGGCGAAGGCAAAGGAAATATTATATACAGCAAATATTTTCACAGCTGAAGAAGGTAAAAATATCGGTTTAATTACTGCCTTACATGAGCCAGAGGATATTGAAAACGCGACAATTCAGTTCGCTAATCATTTATTAAGTAAATCCTCTGTTGCAAATGCTGGTATTAAAAAAATTTTCCAAGCAATTGTCGATGGTGAAAATGAAGAAAGTGAAGAGTTAGCTCAAATGATTCTTGATTCGTTTAGCTCCGATGATTACAACGTAGGTATCCAAGCATTTTTAAATAAAAGAAAGCCCATTTTCAATAAATAAGGGAGGTAATAACGATGACAAAGACAACAGATGGAGATCTACTGTTAAAAAATATTAACGCACAAGCCCCCTTCCCTATTTGCTTTGCAGATTTAGAAAAGGCAGTTGCAGAAAAAATAGAAGCTGGTCCGTTTGGTTATATCCGTTCAGGTGCTGGAGGTGAGCAAACATTAAGAAATAACCGTGCAGCCTTTGAAAAATACTCTATTATTCCACGTTTTTTACATGATGTTTCGAGTATTGATACATCGATTGAACTGTTCGGAAAAGTACATCCAACCCCGTTCTTATTTGCTCCTGTTGGCATGAACAGAATGGCGCATGACGAGGGAGAGCTTGCCGTTGCACGTGCAGCTGATCAGTTAAAAATTCCTTATATTCAAAGTACAGTTTCAAGCTATGCACTTGAGGATGTAGCACAAACAGCTCCCACTGCTACGAAATGGTTTCAATTATATTGGTCAACAAATGAAGAAATTGCATATAGTATGGCCGCTCGAGCCGAGGCTGCTGGTTTTGAGGCTATTGTTTTAACTGTAGATACAGTAATGCTCGGCTGGCGTGAAGAAGATGTTCGCAATCAATTTTCACCATTAAAGCTTGGGTATGCGCGAGGAAACTATACGAATGACCCTGTTTTTACGGCTTCCTTACCAGATGATTCATTTGAGTCATACGTACAGGGCGTTTTGCAAAATGTTTTCCATCCAACATTAAATTGGGACAATGTGCGTGAATTAAAGCGCCGTTCTAATCTCCCTATTTTATTGAAGGGAATCTTACATCCAGAAGACGCAAAACTAGCTATAGAAAATGGCATTGATGGAATAATCGTATCAAACCACGGTGGTCGTCAATTGGATGGCGTAATTGGTTCACTTGATGCACTTCCCGACATTGTGAAAGCTGTAAAGGGACGAATTCCTGTTATTTTAGATAGCGGTGTGTATCGAGGTATGGATGCTCTTAAGGCACTCGCTTTAGGAGCAGATGCTGTAGCCATTGGTCGTCCCTTCGTCTACGGGCTAGCCTTAGAAGGACAGCAAGGAGTCGAAAAAGTAATGACGAATTTATACGATGAATTAAAAGTATCTATCGCATTATCCGGGGCAAAATCTATAAAAGGACTGCGTGATATCACATTGGTGAAAAAAGATGGAGTCGATCAAAGATGAAACTAGCATTAGAAGGTTTAAAAGTAGTTGATTTATCACAAGTGCTTGCCGGCCCTTATTGCACAATGGTGCTAGCGGATATGGGTGCCGAGGTTATAAAAATCGAAAAATATCCAAATGGAGACGATACACGCACGATGGGCCCATTCATTAATGAAGAAAGCCATATGTATATGATGGTCAACCGT
>Ga0102589_1003991_pt1 | contig 14372 bp, 20 predicted proteins | sample AraplaMF_Col_mLB_FD_76858 | JGI IMG/M metagenome (GOLD analysis project Ga0102589, IMG submission 76858) | Arabidopsis root microbial communities from the University of North Carolina, USA - plate scrape MF_Col_mLB | ecosystem: Host-associated > Plants > Roots > Endosphere | place: USA... | reverse complement strand
CTCCATATTTAATTCTTGCTGGTTATTGGTTGGGTGGAGATGAAAATATGCTTTGCCTTGGCAATGAGCAATGGGTTCCACAAAAAAATGTTGATGTTCAATGGTTCAAGGCTTATTCAAAATACGCGCCTGATTACGGTATTAACACATACTCAGCACCAGGTGCTCCAGATGGAAGCTACATAGATAAAGTGAAGGGTTCTGTTGGGTATGACATTTACTCTCGCAAAGATGGTTGGATCGCAATTGACAACAAACGATTTGTAGAAGAGAAACACTTCGATATTCGATAAAAAAGTAGAAAAATTAGTTAAACAATGGTTCAAAGCTTATTCAAAATATCCAGCAGGTTAGGGTATTAACACATATGATGGTCCTAACGGGAATTATACAGGTAATGTAGATGGATCTGTTCCATAAAGAGTTTATGCACGACAAGATGGTTATTTGGATATTTTGGAAACAGCACATGGTTAAAAGAAGAACATTTTGATGTAAGGTAACGACGGAGAGCTTTTCGTTCTGTTCATCTTAAGATTTGAAAAACTATAATATATCCAAAAAATAATAAATATAGACAGTAAACGAAGGTGCTCATTTAAGTACCTTTTTTATATTGTGTAAAAATAGAAAGGAAGATTAATATGGCAAAATTTATTTATCCAACAGATACAACGAGAGTAACAAGTGGTTTTAGAGGTAGCAGATCAGATCATCATGGGGTAGACCTTGCTGAATCGGGTTATCATCCGATTTGTGCAGCGGCTAGCGGGAAAGTTAGTCGTTCTTATTTCTCATCAAGTTATGGTGAATGTATTATGATTGTGCATACAATTGATGGAGTTACATGGGAGACTGTATACGCTCATATGCGCAGCGGCTCTCGAACGGTAAAAGAAGGCGACTATGTTACACAAGGACAAACAATTGGAGTTATGGGTAGCACGGGACAGGCTGAAGGTCAGCACTTACATTTTGAATTGCATAAAGGATCTTGGAATGATAAAAAGAGCAATGCTGTGAACCCGTTAGACTACTTGGAAAAAGGGGATGGTGGCAACACTACTGATCCTTCCGGAAATAAACCGCTGCAACCAGAGGGTATCGGCATTGCAGTTTCTAAGTATCCTGTCGGATATGGAGTTAACCTTTTCACAAAACCAGTTAATGGATTAGTAAGAGGTAGCATCAAAGATAAAACTCCATATTTAATTCTTGCTGGTTATTGGTTGGGTGGAGATGAAAATATGCTTTGCCTTGGCAATGAGCAATGGGTTCCACAAAAAAATGTTGATGTTCAATGGTTCAAGGCTTATTCAAAATACGCGCCTGATTACGGTATTAACACATACTCAGCACCAGGTGCTCCAGATGGAAGCTACATAGATAAAGTGAAGGGTTCTGTTGCGTATGACATTTACTCTCGCAAAGATGGTTGGATGGCAATTGACAACAAACGATTTGTAGAAGAGAAACACTTCGATATTCGATAATAGCTTAGCCGGCTCTTGTGAGTCGGCCTTTTTTTAAGGAGTGTAACAAATGAATCAAATTAATATATTAACAAAATCGTTTATAGCTACATTAGGTGGCTTTTGTGGATATTTCTGGGGAGGCTGGGATGCGGTTTTGAAAATCCTGGTAATAATGGTAGCGATTGATTATATCACAGGCATGATTGCAGCAGGATATAACGGAGAATTGAAAAGTAAAGTTGGTTTCAAAGGCATTGCCAAAAAGGTAGTGCTTTTTTTATTAGTTGGGGTGGCTGCGCAGTTGGACAACGTAATCGGTAGCAATAGCGCTATTCGTGAAGCAACCATCTTTTTCTTTATGGGTAATGAGCTTTTATCAATCTTAGAAAATGCAGGACGTATAGGAATCATGTTACCTTCTGCATTAACAAATGCTGTTGAAATTTTGGGCGGCAAACAAAAACAAAAAGAGAAAAAAGGAGATGTTCAATAATGGGACACATTGTAGATATTTCAAAATGGAATGGTGATATTGAGTGGTCAGTTGCGGCCCCGCAACTTGATTTAGTGATTGCACGTGTACAGGATGGCTCAAACTATGTAGATCCAATGTATAAATCATACGTGGCTTCTATGAAGTCCCATAGCGTACCATTTGGAAACTATGCTTTCTGTCGTTTCGTATCTGTAGAAGATGCTAAAAAAGAAGCACAGGACTTTTGGGCGCGTGGAGACAAAGACGCATTATTTTGGGTTGCAGATGTAGAACAGGAAACGATGGGTAACATGGTAGCAGGTTCACAAGCTTTCATTGATGAGCTATATCGTTTAGGTGCTAAAAAGGTAGGTTTCTACGTAGGTCATCATATGTATGAACAATTCGGTATGTCTAAAGTGAAAGCAGACTTTACGTGGATTCCTCGTTATGGTGGAAATAAACCAGCATATCCATGCGATATCTGGCAATACACTGAAACGGGACAGGTACCTGGAATTGGTAAGTGTGACTTAAATCTATTAGTAGGAGATAAACCACTTTCTTGGTTTATTGGACAAAAACCGAATGTTTCGCAACCAGAGGGTATTGGGTTTGCCAAATCAAAGTATTCAGAAGGGTTTGGTGTTAACTATCATGATAAACCACACGGTTCTTTTCAAGGACGTTTTACAACTGCAGCGGAAGTATTATATTGGGGTGCTTACTGGGGAGCAGATGGCGATGTTTGGTTAGATTTAGGTAGAAGCCGTTGGGTAAAGGCTGAACATTATAATTACTGGCCTTTCAAAGCAATATCAAAGTATCCAGAAGGGTACGGAGTGAATTATTATGATGGTATTAATGGCCCATATAAAGGCCGTATTACATCTAAAGAACCTCTTCCAGTTTTTGCGCGTAAAGAAGGTTGGATTGATATTGGCGGGAATAATTGGACGCCAGAGGAACATTTTGACATTGTAGATATTCGATAAAAAACAACTCCAATAGAAGCTGTTTTTTATGTTTTATAAGAATAGAAAAATTAGTTAAATAGTGTTCCGTTGCTTATTCAAAATATGCACCTGGTTTCGGTATTAATAAATACTCAGCGCCAGGTGTTCCAGCTGGAAGCTACTTAGGCAGAATGGATGGTTCTCTTCCGTATGACATTTACTCTCGCAAAGATGGTTGGATTGATATTGGACCAAACGCATGGGTGAAAGAAGAATATTTTGATGTTAGATAAGAATAAAGGCTTAGAGTCTCTCGTTTGAGGGGCTCTTTATTTTGGAATCGGGGCATGACCGGAAATGAAAAATGGCAGTTTTTTTCTGTGAACTAAGTTGTTTTCGTGTCTCGATTCGAGAATGAAGGAAGTGGTTCAGTGATTAGTTTGTTTAAAGACTTCATAAACACTGAAGCTATTCTTTATAAAGATATTAGAAAACACGTATTCAAGTCACCAAAGAAAAAGAGTGAAACAGACAAGATAGGAGGAAGTATGGACAGGAAACAAATTTTCATCGACGTCTTATTACATAAAGGGATCTACAAGGAAGAAGATACGGGACGTCAGCTTTATGAAATGAGTGAGCAGGAGTTATTCGAATTAATAAAAGGAAATGAAGAGTAATACGAGCAATGGAGAACGGTGTTTATGAAGTAACGCAATTATTAGCAGGAACTAAAGGAGGTAAGTAATGAGAAAAGAAACCGCGGTGCAGGTGCAAAGCGAAATTAAAACGGTAGAGAGTGAGATTCATAAGCTACAGTACCATTTGATCGGATTGGATAGCGAGAAGAGGAAGACGAAGCGAGCTTTGGAAGACTTGAAGAATCGGAAACAGGAATTGAAGAGTTATTTATAAGGGGCGGAATGAACATGAAGTTACGAGTGAAGATTAAGCGATTAAATGAATCGGTGGAACTTCCAAAGTATGCGAAGCCTGGTGATGCTGGTTTTGATCTAGTAACAGCAGAGGACACAATCATCTGGCCAGGAGAAACGAAGATTGTGCCAACGGGATTAGCTTTTGAGATTTCACCAGGATATGAATTGCAAGTGCGCCCGCGTAGCGGTATGACGCGTAATACAAAGTTACGTGTGGTTCTTGGAACGGTTGATAGTGGTTACCGCGGTGAGATTGGTGTGTTAGTTGATAACAATGAAAGACCATTAGGAGCGAATATTAAGGCGTATGTGATTGAACGGGGAACACGCATTGCGCAAGGCGTCGTAGCGCCAGTGGAAACAGCTCATTTTGTTGAGGTGGACGAGTTAGCAGAAAGCCAAAGGGGAGTAAATGGATTCGGATCTACAGGAGTTAAGTAAGACCAAATTTGAATTTTATAAAAATAAATACTGAGGATAACCTTTATAAAAAAAGCTCCATTCTCAAAAGGTTGAGAGTAGAGCCTGTGGATGAAATTACTGAGTTCTTAGGATGGTGAACACCAGCACTTAAATAATAGCATGAGTATTCAGAAAAAACATCGAGTAAATGTTTCCGATTTTTCAAATTATAGTTAATTGATTTTTATTAAACAAAAGCGTTATTTTAAAATTAAAGAGCGCCCAAGGGAGCGCTCTTCGAACAAAACAATATTAAAAAATACTCGATAATATATGTAATCTTTTAAGCTTTGTGATTAATTAAAAGTTTTTCGAATTGCTTTTGGATGGTAGTACATGCTGTTCTATTTTTTCGTAAAGATTAAGTAATTGTTTGATGAATGTAATTTTCGGTGTTAACCAATACGAAAACAGTGCTGAAATAATTCCTATTAGAGCTCCAGTCATGACATCGAAAGGATAATGAACTCCTACCCAAATACGAGAAATAGCTACGCAGAATGCAAGTACAAGCCATAACCATCTAGCCTTTTTACGAACAAGCCAGAATGAAAAACAAATTGAAAAAAATAGAATCGTATGGTCGCTAGGAAATGAATTATCTACTGCATGATCGACAAGTTTATTAACATTAGGTAATACTGCAAATGGTTGATAATTCAAATGCAAATTCCCTGCTAATTTTCCAATTATTTCAGCAGTTACGAAAGCAACTATTGCTTGAATAATCATCATTTTGTTTTTTCTAGATTGAGTAAACCAATAAGCCATAATAATTAAACCTAAAACATACACCATATATTCCGCTAAAAATACTATAGTGGAGTTTAGAGATGAATATTGCTTCCCTAAATCATTGATAGCTCGAAAAGCATCAATATTTAATTGAGAAAAAGACATTTTTAAATCGCTCCTTATTTTTTGTGTATAAGGAAAATTATAGTGAAGAGTTTATAGTGAAAAAATTGATTTGAGTGACATTGGTCTTACAAAACTGTAAGGATTAGCTCATTAAAGATTTTTAATAAAATAGTTATTTGAAACTGTTCATGAAAAAAGAGCACTATCGAAAGTGCCCTTAGAAAATACATTTTATATTCTGTTTTGAGCTACTATTTTAATATTCTCTGGTGGAATGATATCTTGAATTTTTTCTTTTAAATCTACTTGGACCATTTCTTCAAGATGTTCAAGTGAAACTTCAAAGTTTATGCATTCCGCAGTTGTGATGTTTAATAAAGAATAATTTTCATTCTTTTTAACAACAAGATATTGCGATTGATCTGTAATTACTATACATCCTTGTTGAATTCCTAATTTACGATTATCTTCAAAAGTCATAAATAAATCTCCTAACGTTTTTCTGAAAGGAATTGTACTATATAAAAAAGTTAGTGTCTAGTCGGTCTTAAGTAAGAACTAGAGTCAAACAAAATCCTTATTTTAAATGAAGAAGCCCTAGAGTTAGGGCTTTAGGGCTTCTTGTGTTGATATATCTCACACGATTTTATAAAAAGAATAGAACGTACTGAGGATAACACATGAATGTTTCATAAATGTATCGGAAAAGTGAAAAAAATCGTAATTTGAATAAAAAAAATAGCTCTTACAATTATGTAAAAGCCCCATAAACAGAGAAAAAGTCGCGTGTGAAACCATATGGGAATCACAATAACATTTTAACACCAAAATATATAGTTGTCTATATGTCTCGGTGTGGTAGAATTAAACAAAAACGCTATTTGGTGGAAAAGGATGTGCAGTTTGAAATCTGAAGAAGTTAAACAGCTTATTACTGATTTAGAACGTAGAAAATCAGGTTTAAAACGGATCCAAAATGGCTTTTCGAGAATCCATAGTGAGGAATATCGCGATGGTGTTAATAATCAAATAGGTATCCTGGACCACGTACTTATGAAGTTGAATTGGATTATGAGAGATGAAAGTAATTAGTATAAAAATTTCATTTGGTAGAAATAAAAACCCTAGTTTCCTAGGGTAATGGTATAACAGCTCAATATATTTTATTCTTTTATATTGTAACGTAATATTATGTTAAAAACATCAGGGAAATGTAACCAATTGCAGAAAATAAGAGCAGCTAGCAAAAGCTAACTGCTTAGCCCCAAGTAAGAGAGAGGAGCACTTTATTAGGTCTAAGGCTGAAATAAGGGTTTTAGATGTTAAGACCTAAATATAGTATAGATCTCACTTCAGAAATTATGCATATAAATTGTATTCCTACAAAAATGGTTAAAAAACAAAGTAGCTAGCTCAATTAACTAACTACTTTTTGTACAAAAGAAATTAGGCCCTACAAGTAATGATGTGTAACTTTAAGTTACGGTTATAGTGTAAACAAGATTGGAAAAGTTATTCGGAAGTGAACTTAATAAAAATTTCATTTTGTAAAAAAAACTAAAAAGAGCACTATCAATTAGTACCCTTTGTAAAAATAGCGTAAGTGGCCAGCTCACGTTATAAGGAAAGGTAGAATTTAATATATTCAACCCCTGCTTAAATGGTGAAAACAAAAGAACAGATAGCAAAAGCTAACTGCTCCATTGCAACTTGTTAACAAAAGAAAAAGGTAGCTATTCAGGAATTGAACAGCTTGTAGATATTATGTGGAAGTTTTGGGATTTTATTCAGATAAATTACAAAAGCAGCTAGCAAAAGCTAACTGCTCGCCTCCGAGGAAAGAGGGAAAGAGTTTGGGTTCTACAAATCGATTATAGCTGTTTAACAGCCTATCTATAGAATGACCGGGATTTATAATTTTATTCAGACAAACAAAAAGAGCAGTGAGTTTTCACTAACTGCTCGGTTCTCCAAGGGGGAACAAGGAGAAAATCTAATGTCATATACATTATTGACGGAATATTGAGTTTTATTCAGGGGATTTACTAATTATGTAGGTTACATGAGAAGTCCTATTAACATCCAGGCTGCCCCGATTAGAATTAAAGTTTCGAATGTAATCCAAAACTTTCTTTTTTCTGGTTTTTGAAATTCTTTAATTACAGAAAATATGGCACTTATTCCTACAAGAGTGAAAAGAGCAATTCGGATTGTTTCAGTCATTTGCATCACCACCTAAGATTTTAATAGTTTAATTATATAATAATTACCATTTTGTAGAAACTTAATAAAATAATCCTTTGAATAGAAAGTGAGGAATAACAATGGGACAAGGGAACCGCGGAATGGCTTTTGAGAAGCTTATTAATCTAGCGAATGAAATGTATCAAAGAGAGGGATTGGCGCTTATAAACAAGCGTCCAACTCCTGTGAAGGTGTTAGAGAGTAAAGGTGGCTGTGTACTAAATGGATTCTATGAAGCTAAAAGTACAGTAGACTATGACGGCGTGTACAAAGGACGAGCTATTGCATTTGAAGCGAAGTCTACTGAGAATCCTACACGATTTGATCTAAAAAACATCGCGCAGCACCAATTAGATTATTTGGAAAAAGCAGAGAGGATGGGAGCAATTTGTTTCTTCCTTATTGAATTCAGCAAGGACAAGTCAGTATTTCTGGTACCACTATCAGTCATTCAAGCTTATGTAAGGATGTCTCATCAACCGAAGGGCAAGAAGTCTATACCAAGAGTAGACTTTGATATTTACGGGTACCTGGTAGATCAGACAGAACGAGCGCCAGTTGATTACTTACAATGCATTGATGAGCAAGGATTTACACCGGTAATAGATGGCATGATTCAATTCGATCAGGACCATAAGAGAGTAGCAAATGACATTGAAGCAGCGAAAGAGAAAATGAACAACAAGAAACGTAAATTATTAAAGGCTTAATGGATAGCGGAACGATGGCGAGTAGATAGTGGAACGACTTACTAACCGTCGTTCCCTTATTCAACAATGAGATATTAAAATTTCACGTACCTTATGTGATGTTAAAATTACAAATTCAGAAATAGGGGGATTCCTTCATGGAGAGACAATTAACTTTATTACCAGCTATCGATGATAAGAAAGTACAAAAGGAAGTAGTAAGCGTATTAAAGGAATACAGAGCACTCAAGATGCGATTCAGTAATGAAGTGGAGCAAGAAGGAATCAGTTTGTTTCCTGAGTTACGTGATTCAAGGAATACGAGTAAATGGAAGGTGCAGCAGGTTGAGAAAGCACTTAACAATTTATTAGATGAGGATGAACGTAAAATCGTTGAGCGTAAGTTTCTGACAAACGAGAGAGTAAAGGATTCAGATGTTTATCATGATCTACTACTCAAGAAGACATATTTCTATGAGAAGAAGCAGAGTGCGGTTAAATTGATTGCTACAGCATTAGGGATAATCTAAAAACCGCGAACAAAATGCGAACTTTTTGGGGGACTAAATAAAAACGTGAAAATTATAAGCTATTCCTATAAACAGTTCTTTGAAAGAAGAATACGTTTTGGGGATAGCGTTCCCATTATAATAACGTTACTCGGTGACGCGGAGGCTAGAGGGAATAAGAGCTTCCCGAAATTATTTATATTTATCATTCAGCTCGGAATGCGTCCTCTGGGTTGATAATAAATATAAGTCTATTTCTCTGATATGTCGTTTCTTGAAAATGGAATGGGGGTGGTTGCTCATGATTGAGTGACACTTGCGTTCTAAAATTCTAAAAATGTATGCGTAATCTCGTTCATTAGTAATTACTCACGATTCTTATTAATGACCAAAATGAGAGCAGAGAGCTTTTGCTCTTTGTTTGAGAAAATACAGCGGAAGCATTCCCCTTCCGTCCCTCTAGTGTATTGGTTCAGACAAGGCGTCGGAAGAAATATATACGTCTTGATATTAATCCTTTATAATTCGATATTGGTCTGCAAAGGTGAAAATGACATTAAGTAGCCGAAGTATTGAGCCGACTCTACGGAGTATAAACGAGAAGATTCTTAGTCTTCTCCCAGTCACCGAACTAACCAAATGTGAAGCGTGTAGCTAATATATAGTGTTGCGGTGACTTGGAGAAGGTTGAGAGTTATCTTGACCTTTGAAGAGGAACTTTTGCCATTTGTCTTTTTATTTCTCTCTATTAAATATGTGAACTATGGGGAGTTTTGTAAAACATAACTTTTGAATTATGTAATAAAAGTATATATAATTATACTAATGTCAATATATTAACTGGTTAAAAATGGGGAAAGAAAAATGAAGATTAAATTTGATGTAGTTAAAGATGAAAATTTTGATTTTACTTTATTAGAAACAAAATTGCTGAAAACTTTTAAAGAAGTAGATAATGTAGCAATAATTGAAAAGGTTGAAGATAAAATTTTTGAAAAAGATGATGTGCAAACCCATTTAGCGGAGATTACTATTAATGTTACAGGAAATAATATTGGATATAGATCAGTTTCAGCTAGTATATTTATTGTTCTAGAAAGTCTATCAATAGAGCTATTCAATATTAATATTAGTATACATTAAGCATCCAAAATGGGTGCTTTTTTCTTTGTTATATATAAATTACACATTAAATCAGTGAACATTCTAATAAGACAAGCATATGATGAATTCGTGGGACGAGTTATCATAAGAGGTGAAACTTGGGGCGCCATACTTATTTGTTGAAGGGTACCTAATGACAAGTACTCTTTTTATTTTGCACCTTTTAATAAGGACAAGCATATATTGGAGTATGGGGTTGCCCCACTTCATATATTTGAGCACCTATCGATTATGGGTGCTCTTTTATTTTGTATAAAATTAACACTTGGATTAAAGGATATCTATATAAATTGGTAGAATCTAGTTGTTTGGTTCACATTTTAATCCAAGGGGTACAAATTCGATGCGACGTGAAAAGGATTTGTTGAAACAGTGGAAGGCGGATTTGCAAGCTGTGCAAGAAGAGAAAAGGCTGAAGAAGAAGGCTAAGAAAAAGAATAAAAGATATAGCATGCCTGGTAATACAGCTGACTTCATGAATGGAAAGGATACTTATCGTAAAGAGCATGGAGTATGGAAGCAAAGAAATAAATAATGTAAGGATAAATGAGTTTGATTAAGTTTATAGCAATTATCGTAGGCGCTGCCGTGATCTGGGTGGTGTCTTGTTTGTTGTTAAGGAAAGATAACAAAACAAACGAACACAATGAACGAAAAAATAAATGAATAATGTCTCAAAAACATTAGATCCGAAGACCATTGAAAAGAAATGGTTTTGCTTTCAACAAATATTAGGACGTAACGTAGCAATTGAAGGTGATATTAAAAAGTTTGTACTTAATGTATTTCATTCGGATGCAGGACTACAACCATACAATTACAGTTATAAGAAATGGCAGCCACTATTGAAAAAGTATCGTATTCCTGTTGTGGTGGGCCGGGACCAATTTGGAAACATGATTACGTATGACATGATTGGTTCAAATACACCGCATTTATTGATTGCTGGAGAGACAGGAAGCGGAAAAAGCAGTATGGTACGCGTTGTATTATCTACACTTATTCAATGCATGTCACCTGATAAATTACATCTGTACCTGGGTGACTTGAAGAATTCCGAATTTCACTTTTTACGAAGAGTCAAACACGTAAAAGAGGTTTGCATGGAAGAGATTGAAATGAAGATTATGCTGCAGAGAGTGTGGAAGGAAATACGCGAACGTAGAAAACTAATGGAAGAGTATGAAGTTGATCACATTGATGAATACAACAAATTGAATCCTCACAATCAGAAACCATATATCTTACTTGCTATTGATGAAGTGGCAATGCTCCAGGATGAAAAAGAGTGTATGGTTATAATTGAAAAAATATCAGCCGTCGCGAGGGCACTTGGTGTCTTTCTCATGCTCAGTATGCAACGTCCTGATGCAAAAAAGTATTAGATGGGAAGTTAAAGCTTAATATGACGGTAAGAATGGGTTTTAAATGCGATAGTACAATTAATAGTAATATTATGGGTACACCTGGTTCAGAACACTTGGAGCAATCGGGCCAAATGATTCTAAAACTAAATGGATTAAAGAAAGTGCAAGCTCCATTTTTAGAATTAAGTAAGGCGAAACAGATTGTTGAAACTTATCGCATACCAAAAGAGGATATGACGCTTCAAAATCATTCACAAGAAGAGATTCCGTTGTTTGGGGTGTTAGACACGATGAGGAATAGAGATAAAGCGATTCTAAGTAATCTGAAACGTTTTAGGTGTATGTCCCGTGATGACATTATCGACTTGCATTTTCAAGGATTAAATAACGCGGTTACTTGCTGTAATACCGTGATGAAACGATTAAGAAGAGACGGTCATGTGGATGCCAATATCTCGCAACAGCCATTTATATATTTCCCTCAACCTAGCACACTTCGCAAAACTAGCCAGAAGATTCCCCACTTCCTCGGTATTGTAGACGTATATAAACAGCTTATCCATTATGAAAAGCCGAAACTATTTAAAGTCGAACCGAAATACGGTAGAGACTATATGGAACCAGATGCATTTGCCATTTGGAATAGATCGCCATTCTTCATTGAGGTTCAGAAGTCTGTTTACAGTAAAAAAGATTATGCAAGATAAAATAAACAGGTATGAGTTATATTTCCACAGTCAGGAATGGCATAACGAATCGTGGCAGCCGAAAGGATCTAAATTCTTCCCATCAATCCTCATTATTACTGATAAGCAGTACGATATTAATTCTTCTAATTTACGTATCTTCAAAGCTTCTTCAATTAACAATTTCATGGATAGTCTTGCAACGAAAATATAGTAACTCTTCCTTAACTAAACAGCACACCCAGTTTGGCCGTTGAATCTAGGAAGAGTTACAAGGGTAACAGACAATATATATGTTATGCCTAAGAATCGTAATATAGAATACTAAGCCCTAACCGGGGGCTTTTTTCTTTGCAGGAATTTTACACCAATCATGGAATACTGTCACTAGGAGGTGTTGTGACGCTATGACGGATGAGATTATTTATACCGCTAAAGACGTCTATAGTCGCTTAAAAGTGAGCGATAGCACACTAAGAAAGTATGTTGAAGTCCTCCAACGAGAATCCTACATGATTAAGAAGAATAAACAAGGTAAGAGAGAGTACACCGAGCATGACGTCATGGTGATAGAGAAGTTAATTGAACTCAGCAAGCATGACGGTATGACGCTAGAGAAGGCAGCGAAGATGATTGCGCAGCAAATAGAAAAAGTTAATCCGGATCTGATTCAAGAAGAGGCTGAGGAAACGGACTTAGTGCCATTCCACATTAAACAGCAACTACAGGAACAGTACAGCGTTATAACACAAGAAGTGAATCAGAGCATGTTAGCAATGGAGAAGCGATTAAGTGAGCAGGCGAAGCAAAGTAATAAAGAAATTAAAGCGAGCGTAGAAGCACATAATGAACGAGTGGAAAAAAGATTGGAAGCACGAGATGAGACGCTTATGAAGACACTACGTGAGATGCAGGAAACGAAGAGATTGATGCAGGAGTTTCGTGATGAGGTTGCTGCAGCGAAAGAGAAGAAGCCTTGGTGGAAGTTCTGGTGAGAATAAGAAGGGGTACCGCCAGCATTTCAGAAAAAAACCACGCTAAGAGCATTCAAGATTTTATACATTTTTTCGGCTCATTCAGTAATAAAGGAGAACCCTAAAATCGCGCCAGGATAGGAATGTATAAGAAGATGCATAGAATTATAGGAAAAGAAAAAGGAAAATTTCTTGTGAGAATAAGATTCCGCCTTTTTCCTTGCTACTGATAATGAGACGTTATGTTAACTTTACATGAATACGATATACAACCAAAATCAAACAACATATCACTTTTTCAAAATGGTAAAATAGGGAAAAGGGAGAAAAGAAAAAAGTAAGGGAGGAACATAAGTGAAATATATTAATGGATTGTACATATCACTTATATTGATGGTGTTTGTTAATTTGCTTAATACTACAATATTTGATAATGAATATTCAGGGATAACAATGTATATCTCTTCTGTTATATTCGTAATTGGGAGCGCATTTTTCATAAATGCAAAACGACTTAAAATTAGTGAGAAAAAATAAAACAAAAAATAACTTCCAATAACGGTAATTATGTAAATACGAACCCCCTTCAGCAAGTAAACTGAAGGGGGTTTTTCTAGATACATTGAATATTGATAAGTGGTGTTATGGTAACTACGGTTGCTCCAAGATAAGCAAACCACTCCCAAAGGGGTGTTTTTTATTTAGAATCAGTCATATTGTTATGTCCTCCTTTTTTTAACATCTCTTGAACAATATATTATCATAATTATGAGTTAGATCATTTCAATTAAGTAGTTCCTTACTTCGAATAGATTTTGTAATCTCTTTATTTATACATTTTTGAATGTATACTTTTCTCAGTGTTTTTACTAAAAATAGCTAAGGTAGGATAAACCTAATAAAATCAACAAGTGTAATGAAAGTAAACTAAATATTTTTTAGCAAAATAAATTGATTTTTTCTATCCCTCGTGGATTTCTTTAATACTTTTTCCTTCTAAAAACGCATGTCCCGTTTTAATTTTTTCTACTGTTTCAAATCCATACTTTGCATACACTTTTTCTACTGTTTCATTAATTGGGATTACCCAAAGATTATCTAGTCCTCTATTCATTACTTCACTTTGAATAAAGTGAATAAGTTCACCTATTAACCCTTTACCTCTAAACTTTTCAATTGTAGCAACACTTTCCATTCGGGCTTGTTTTTCATGTTCAAAAATACAAGCGATGGAACATGCTACTCCATTGTATCTAAGTAGATAGTGAGTGAATGCTGGATGTTGGAATTCATCTTGAAAAACTTTTTTTCTAACTTCGCCTCCCAACTCTTTTATACTACATTCAATATTTAAAGCTTCTTCAAAATTTAATTCAGATACCTTTTCAATAGTAACTTTTTCATTTTTATCTTTTTTAGTTAATTCCTTATTCCATAATTGAACTGGACTTATTAATTCTTCAAATTCAAAATTCTTTATTTGCAATTCAGAAATCAGTTTTTCTTGCATATCTAAGTTGTATATATAAAATCTAGGTACTATATTTTTAGACTTATAGAAATGGACTACTT
>Ga0102589_1003988_pt1 | contig 14379 bp, 13 predicted proteins | sample AraplaMF_Col_mLB_FD_76858 | JGI IMG/M metagenome (GOLD analysis project Ga0102589, IMG submission 76858) | Arabidopsis root microbial communities from the University of North Carolina, USA - plate scrape MF_Col_mLB | ecosystem: Host-associated > Plants > Roots > Endosphere | place: USA... | reverse complement strand
GTGATCGCTTTCCAGGTCCGAGCCGTTGACGGCGTCCATCGAATGGGGATCGCGTGGGTCGTGGGTGTCCGCCACTGGCTTGATAGGGACGGTTTCGCGTATGTCGGGTGTTCGGTAAATGGGCCAACTCGCGACGGGCGAGCCATCTTCGTGGGTGAGAACGTCCCCATTACGAGCGGTTTGGTAGGCCTCGCTACGGATGGGCACCGGTTGAGTGGCATCAAACCGGTTCTCAGGTGCAACGTCGGCGATGGCAGTACCCATGTTTTTTAAATAACCTGTAACACCTTCGAGTACCGAGGCCGCCGTACCGCGCTTGTCGTCGCCGCCACCGGCGCCTACGTGATTGCTCAAGGCATCGACCTGAACAACCCGCGTATCGGCGTTGTAGTCCGCTCCCTCGAAGTGCTCGCGATCTTCGTAACGGGCCCTCACGACCAGCGCGTCACCCTTGACGTTAGGTGGGATGGAAAGATCACCGTTGATACCGCTCTTCACCGGATCAATGGGGGCTAGCCCATATACCGGCACTCCGGGTGGCGCGATCACGGTGCCATCGGGCAAGACCAAGCCGCGTTCATTCAAAAGCCTGGCGAAGACGATGGCTGTCACTGCACCCCGGCTGAAACCAACCGCTGTTGCTGACAGGTCAGCGTAGGTGGCGTTGGGATTGTCACGCAAATAGTCGCTTGCCGCTTTAGCAAAATCCGCAAGCGCTGACTCTGCGGCGAAATGGACGGCCTTCGTTGGCGAGAACGCAGCCTGCATCAATCCGCCGTTCTTGCCACCTGCGCCTACGCCGGCGTAATAGCGCGGAACGAAGTTGCCAGTCTCATTTACTTTGGCTTGGTCGTAGAGATTCGCCACATTGGTCTGATAGGGACTGCCGGACAACGGCAAATTGTTTTTATCGTTATTGGTGCCGTCGAACGCCGCGAAGAAAACAAAGGGCCTTGCGGGAGGCGGCAGACTTAGACCCGTTGCCGCCATCGCGGCTTGGTTGGCTTGCGTCTGCGCGATCTGCGTGGGCGTCAAGTAACCGGTAATCGAAGTTCCCATATTGCCTTCTCCTGCCTATGGCTTGTAGGTGTTGTTCGGGTAAATTTCGTAGGTGACCGTGTATCTAGATAAAAATGTCTTGAGCGGTGGTGGGTCCTCCACACGTTTGGCCTTTGGCGTGATGAGATAGACATAAAGCTGCTTGCCATCGATGACAAAAGTAACCTTGTGTTCAAACATGTTCGGTGCCAATCGTTTGCGCAAGTCCACTCTGTCCTCCAGAACTTCGCCGGTTTCCTTGATGCGCCATTTCACGTACAGAAATTCACCTACTGGCATGGAGCCGTTGACACTAGATTGATAGGGCAAACTTTGTTTATCAGGTCGGACTTGCTCTCTAGTCATGCGGTATTGATCGCCATAGTTGTATTCCAATAAATCAATCTGACTTACCCATTTGTCATTTCTGCCATCAAACGAAAATCCGTGAGCAACCAACTCGGGACCAGCCGCACAAGCTGGCAGTGTGAATAACGCTGCCAGGCTTAATGCCAGCAACAACATCCGCAGGCGTTGAATAAAGTTCTTCATCTAAAACACTCAGTATGGAAATGCACAAAAAACAAAGGCCTTTCGAGAGGAGGCAGGCTTAGACCCGTTGCCGCCATCGCGGCTTGGTTGGCTTGCGTCTGCGCGATCTGCGTGGGCGTCAGGTAACCGGTAATCGAAGTTCCCATGTTGCTTTCTCCCGTCTATGGCTTGTAGGTGTTGTTGGGATAAATCTCGTAAGTGACGAGGTACCTGGACCACGTCGTCTTCAAGATGGACGGCTCCGTCTGTTTTTTGGCCTTGGGCGTGACGAGATAAACATAAAGCTGCTTGCCATCAATGACAAAAGTAACCTTGTGCTCAAACATGTTCGGCGCCAACCGTTTGCGCAAGTCCACTCTGTCTTCCAGAACTTCGCCTGTTTCCTTGATGCGCCATTTCACGTACAGGAACTCGCCGACGGGCATAAGGCCGCTGACTCCAGCGCTGTATCCCAATCTTTCTTTTTCAGGGCGGACTTTGTCTCTGACCATGTGGTACTGATCCCCATAGCTGTATTCCAGCAAGTCAATCGTCGTAGCCCATTTGTCGGGCCAGCCGTCGAAAGAAAATCCGTGAATGACCAACTTCGGGCTCGTCGCGCAGGCAACCATCGCCGCCGCGAGGAACAGCGCCAGGCACAGCCCGGTGATGCATTTAAAGAAAGTCTTCATACGGCAAGCTTCCATGTCGAATCATTGGCAGTCGCTGATGCGATTGACCTGGCAAGCACAAACACACTGCCGTTGCTGCGCACCTGGGCTGTGCCGACCGTTTGGGCGGCGCCCTGCCCTGCCAAGGCACTTTCGATGTTGCGGGGGATGTAGCCAGTGAGCCAGCCGAGGAGCCACGCGGTTATCCCTGAAAGAAAATATAGGGGGCCGAGGTAGAACACAAACTGGGAGTAGAAGCTACGTCCAAGATCTGAGAGGAATAGTGCTTTTGTTAATCCCATATTCGGATAGACACCCCAAAGAAACTGGGTCCAAGCAACCATGAAAATTACACCGGCCATCCGCCCACAGGCTTTGAGGAATGGCATCGTCCACATCGGGAATCCCAGCTTTCGGCCATTCCAGACATGAAAGAGCCCAAATAGGAACACTATCGGACTTCCCGCCCACATCAAGGAAAAGTAAAACCGACTCACATCCGGCTTGATGCCAAGCGCCGTGATGCGGTCGATCTGCGGCACGATGGACGCCATGAAGTCGCTGAACTCCCTGGCCCAGGTGTTGGCTTTGAGGATGTCGTCTGGAATACATATCCCGATCACAGCCATGACCAGGTAGTACGCAACCATCGCAAGGCCGAATGGATTCAACCAAACGGATTTTTTCGAGTGACTAGCATGCTCGGTCATCGCGCTGCCTTTTATTTTTCGAGGGATAGCCACCCAGACAATCGCGACCAGCAACCTAAACAGTGCTTGGGTTAGTCGTTTCATGCAACTCTTCTCCAGTTAGAACCCTTTGGAGGCTCGAAGAAGTAGTAACGCATGAGAACACCAAGCGCCACCTTTAGCGTGCAAAGAGCGGATTCTGTTGTCATTCTTTTTAATTCAACTGAAATCATCTGAGGCTATGGCAGCCGTTGCAGATGCATAAACTGCGTTGCGACACCAAAGTCATTTCCATTAACCCGACGTTGGTAAGCAACCAGATTTCCCGGAGCGAACTGCACGCCGCCGAAAGTAAATGGTTCGGTGACGAGATACAGCTCCCACTCCTCAACATGATTGACGACGTCTGTGCGCGTCACGCCTATGCGGCCATCACGCAAGAAATGCCAAGTGGCCACTTGAGGAAGACTCCTCGCCACGTCTAAGTCAGCGGCCTTGCTGAATGGGCATTTGCTCGGGCCGGCACTGATCACATTCCGGCGCTCGCCGCCAGGGTAAAAGGCGACCGTCTCGCACTTGACGGGAAGTGGACCCGTAGGTGCCTGCTGTATTGAGCGTGGGCCGAACCTCAGTTTCTGGGAGTTCTCGGGAAAAAGCCAAGCTCCCTCGATATCTGTACGTACCGCAAGCCGGAGCTCAGGGCGAGCAGGAGAGAAGGGGCAAGGATACAGCGCCCACATGGTCTCGGCCACCAGCCGACCAGTGATAGGGCTTGTAGTTGCTCTGAGATGGTTGGCAATATCTCGCCGCACTGAGTTAGTGGTGGTGGAACTTAACGGGCACAGTGTGCTTCCTAAATTCCCTTGAAACATGTCCAAGATCAGCTTACCGAGAGCGTCTTCTGATGCTTCTTGCGCTACCGATTTAGCAGCCGTTACACCCCCGATAAGCAGGACGGCGAAAAACGTTCGAATTACGGATCTCGCCTTGAGCTTGTGTTTCATTGCCTGACGAGAAAGGTCGGCCGACATCTTCATATCAACTCTCTTCATAGGCGGAAGTGGCAATTTCGGTGAGACGATACCCACCGCCTTCACCTTCACTAAGTCGAAGCAATACATAGCGAGTTCTCACTCCGTACTGCGCCTTGATAAGAAACTCCGGCATCCCATCACCATCAATGTCGGTTGTCCACACCTTGGCGGGCGTATACCCAGCAGGACCCTCGGGCGCGTCCAAGGTGATAAACGATGTGGTTCCGTCTTCATTTGCCATTACCAACGACCAACGATCCAGTCGTTCGCATCCGGTAGCCGCCAACCATTGCATAGTTTTCTGGCCGTTGGGCAGTATCTTGACCTTCATTGGCAGCACCAGGCTTGATGGCATGAAGTCGCCAGAAGAGCCGCATTGTTTGGCGGAGTTACTGCTGAATTGATGCAGCCAAGCAAGCAGCCACGGAAATTTCCGAAGCATGGCCACTCGATTGGCTGTGGTTACCTCCACTGAACCTTCATGCTCCTGAAGGTATAGATCGAGTGGAGTAGGGCCACCCATCAAGCCGATGACCGGCTCGGCCTCGTTTGATCGGAATTTTTGAGGACTTCGCTCTTCGCCCCCTTGCCCAAGAAACAAGCAAGCCCGCGCAGTTGGAGCGGCATCATGGCGAAGCCATTGATAAAACATGTCAAATACGCGGCTTTCAGGCTGCGTATCAGTGCTGATAACCCACCAATTCTTGTCGGCTAACGCGCTTGGAAATTCGATGTCAGGTGCTTCGAAGAGCCACCCGTCATCAAGCTGCTGTTCTGCACCGCTGTCAACATATCTTCTGAATCCCGATTCTCCGCAAAGCTCGGAGGCGTCCATATATATGCGGTTGTCATACTTGAACCCGATGAAGATCTTCTCTTCCGGAACACCATTCAGCTGCAAATTCCATGCTGGCCCCTGAACCCGGTGAACTTCTTGAGGGGTAGACGGAGAGGAAGCCCTCCTATCCAGAAGACGCTGCACCACCGCAATGCAGGTCAACCCAGACACCACCAGGATCAACATGACGACGGCCATATTGATGCCCTTGGATTTCTCCTTTACTTCTGATCGCGTTGCCATAGTCCACTCCATTGCCATTCATCGCCGAAGATGACCGGAGTGCTGCAACCACGCGAGCTACCGCCTGTTGGCCCAATTTCATGCCAACCTCCTCACCATTTTTCAATCAATGAACCATATGTGGAAATGTCGGGAGTTTTTTCACGAATTGTCCGCAGCCGGATATTGCTTGTTGGAAATAACCGGCTAATTCAGCAAGCGGCGGATTGGTGATAATGGGCACAGAGTTTTTTCAAACCCATGTCCAAGTTGTTTACCCGTTCATCGAGCATCTGCGAGAACGCCTGCTCGTAGCTGCGTACCAGCTTGATATCTTCAAAAAGTACGCCGCTGGACTCCGCGATGCGTGCACTGCAGTAGCGACGGAACCCGGAATCATTGGCGACTCGCACGGCAATATCGATGTATTGGGCGGCTGAGTTTGCCACCAGCTCCATGAACCCCATCGCCAGATACATCCCGTAGGTGTATCTCTCCCGCTGCATCACACCGGGCATCGTCACAATAGGTACGCCCAAGGCAAAAATCTCCAGGCTGGTGTTCTGCCCATTGAAATGCAAGGTATCGAGTACGACATCCGCGCAGCTGATCAGGCCAAGGTAACGCTCATACGTCAGGAATTTCAGGAAAACAATCCGGCTTGCTGCCGCAGGCATCGCGGCGGCCCAGCGGCGTTCCAGCGCGGGCCGCATGGTCTCCTGCCCCGTATCCACCACGACGATCTTTGCTGCGCTGTCTTTCTCCAGAATGCCTTTGAACAGGTCATCCATGGCGGGGTGCATTTTGTAGAGAGTCTGCGGGCAGACATAAAGGCGGTCTGATGCCGCGAAACCAAATTCTTCCCGGGTGCAGGCTGGCGGCGCCGGAGGGCGGTAATAGTAGGCGAGAGTGCCCGCGGCCGGGAGCTGGATCAACCGCTCGGAGTAATGGTCTTGCGCGCCTTCGACTTCATAGTTCTCGGAAGAGATCACATAGTCCAGGTTGGGAATGCCTGTGGTGTCGGGGTGGCCGAACGATGTGAGCTGAACCGGCGCCAGGCGGCTGAAAGCCAGCAAAAGGCTTAGCGGCTCCATTCCAATGTCCTGGAAGAACAGGACATCCAGGCCCAGTCCCGCAATGGTTTCCCTCGCTGCCTGGAGGTCGTGTGAAACGGTTACGACGACATCCGCCAAGTCGTCAATCAGCCGGGCCATCGGGTCCCTGGGCGAACTGCCCAGCCTGATGACAAAGACTTCGTGAGTGCTTCGGTCTATGTGTTTGATAAGGCCGCGTGAGACGTTCCCGATGCTGTGCTCGTAAAAAAATGCCGAAGCGAACCCTATCTTGATGCGGCCACGGGGTCCCGCCCATGAACGTGTATGGGGGGCGACCCAGGCGAGCGACGGCACCGCCTTGAGCTGCAGCTGCGCTATTCGCTCGACAAGCTCTCTGTTGTTGATGCCATGGTAGGAAAGCGGGAAATGCGATGAAGGGCACCGCAGGGGGTTGTCAATGGCCGCGCTGCCGGTTTCGAGGATTCGCAAGGTACTTGCCAGGCCGGCCCTGACTTCAGCGATATAAGCTTTGCTTGGGGCAATCTTTTCAATCAGAAGCGCTTGCCGCAGAAGGTAGGCCGTTGCGTTCTCGGGAGAAACTTGCGCAAGCCTGTTCAAGGCCTTTGAAGCGCTGGCCATGTCCTGTGAGAACTCCCGGAGCTTGGCCAGGTTCTCCAGCGCACCCAGGTTCGCGGGCTCAATCTTCAGAGCATGGGTGAACAGCGCCGCCGCTTCGCCATGATCGCCACGTATGAACAAGGCCGAACCGAGATTGCACAACGCGTCTACGTGACGAGGTTGAACTTCGAGTGCGGCCCGGAAATACTCCTCCGCTGTCGTGAGGTCGGAAATTTGTATCGCACGTATGCCCTGGTTGTGCAAGCAGTCGGCGAGCAGACCCCTTGCGTACAAGACATCTTTTCCGTACTTGACGGCCTTTCTGCATAGTTCCGCGGCGCCCAGAAAATCCCCCGCACGAGCAAGCGATTGAGCCTGCACTACATATGCATGCATCACTGGTTCAATCTGAATGACAGAAGGTGGAACGCGCCGTAGCTGCCGTGATGGCGCAGGCCGTTATGTCATGCCGAAAATTCACGCTGGACTCCCCGAATTTTTTCAAGGTCAGACCATACGTGAGGCAATGGAGAATTCTTTGACGAATTGTCCGCAGTCGGACATTAATTGTTTGATTGTTTGCCGGAGATATGCGGGTAGCCCATCCTCCCCTACAGATAGACTTCCTCGTACACAAAAGAGAGGATTGAAGTCATGCCGCGAAATTGTCCTGATGCGGACTTTTTCTACCGGATTTGCCACGCCTGCATGAAGCTGGGGATTAAGCGCCCAGGTATCCCCCTTGAGCGGAATGAGAGAGACGGTAAAGATACCGCCCATCTAACGTTGATGGACAGCTATGCATGTCAAGCAGAAGCAGCGGTGGCTATGCAGTCCTGAGAGCATCCTTGTCCCTCGTTGCCGAAAAAGGTGTGCTGGCGCAAGACCAGCCCACCTCAGGAGCACCGGTCGGTATAGGGAACGCAGGGATTGCGGCGTGACCGGGATGGCTTCACGCACGGCCGCGGCATCGTCGTCAACGCCGGCGCGCGCATAGGCCGCAACGTCACGCTGTTCCATGGCGTTACGCTGGGCCAGCGCGACCATATCGATGCACAAGGCCTGCGCCACACGCTGTACCCGGTGATCGAGGACGAGGTCTGGATAGGGCCGCACGCCATCATCGTGGGCGGCGTCACCGTGGGCAGGGGCAGCCGGATTGCCGGCGGCGCCTATGTCTTTGAAGACGTACCGCCCTATTGCGTGGTGATGGGAAACCCGGGGCAGATCGTCAGGCGCGACTGCACGCCTGATGTGCAGAACCGCTATAGCGAGGAAGAGATCCCCGTGGCACAGGCTGGCCATACGGCGAGAGCAGCCGCCGATGGCATCAACGCCAGCTAGACCGCTCACAAAATCAAGCGAAGCGGTCTTAGAGCGTGTGTACGATTTCTGAGTGGGTTGAACTGTTGGGATGAAAAGAAAGAAGTACGCCAGTAACATCCGGCTCGCCAACACGGTGCTGGGTTGACGCTTACAGCTTGGCTCCGCTCGGATGGCTGCGCACTCATCGAGATTAAAAATTCACTCATTGACAGACTCTATGACAGACTCGTTGAAAGTACCACCGCGAATATCGCATTTAACCTTGAGGTTAAATGAACTAGATCCTCCGTTATCAAAAAATCCGACCATTGATACAACGTCCGCGTCAGTCAATGCTCTAGTCGCTTGATTCCAGTTTCGAAGAACTCCGTACTGAATAGGTCCAGGAGGAGATATTTTTCTTTGAGCGTCAAGGCGGCACCGCTCAAGCAATTCTGATTTTTTTACAGGCAGCATGAATTCAACCTGCCGGATAACGCACTCACGAGTACTCTTCATTTCCTCCACGACCATCTTTAGTCCGGAGTCGGACTTGAGATCGGCTTGCTTAAGAAGAATCCCTATTTGGGTTTCTATCGCCTCTGAAGCCTCGCTTCCAAAATAGGTCCCCTTGTTGGACGCGAACTCCAATGCCGCCTTGTAAGCGTCAGCAGATTTCGCATCAGTGCCAAGACCACACATCTTTAAAGCGCGATTAACCGGATCGTTCATAGAAATTCGCTGGCTACTGCAACCAACCAAAAACATGAAACTGAGCATCCACGGGATAGTTTTTTTGAGCATGTGTTTGAGTGTTAATTGAAAAGGAATAGCTAGGGTGATGTAGCTCGTCAGATATACGTGGGCACGCAATCTGGATGTGATTTCAGAGGTGTCAGTTGAATTTGATGTGGCTTTCTCCACAAATGAGCTGCGTGGCGGCCATGTACTACCTCAGGCTTGCACCGCTTCTTTTAACGAATTGGTTAAGCACTGGTGATACCGAAAGATCTGGACAGAATCTTCCCGGGCGCGATCCACGTCTGGGCGACCCAGCGCCGGGGCTTTCCGTGCTTGTCTTTGCCGCAAACAACACCAGGCACGCCGCTGGTGTTGTCGGCTCTCGGTTTCTGAGCCCACTCCTTCTTGGTAAGGACCGGATGCGCGGCCAGAATGGCATTACGCCAGGATTGTGCGTGGGCCAGTGCCTGACGTTTACCGCCGTGCGTGCTAAAGGCAAACATCCGGGCATGCGAGACGCCAGTTCGAATAATCACAACCAGCCATCTGGTCCCTTGGTTGTTGATGCCGTACATGGCATCGGAGTGAAGGCGTTTGGCAAGTTTCATGAACTACCGGACTTGGAGCACAGCTATCGGCGACTACGACACTTCCGTCCCAATGGCGGGCCAAGTCATCACCTTGGCCTTCTCCAGTCCGACCGGCAGCAGCTGGCGCACCACCTTCCCGACAAACACCTTCTCGCGCAGGTTCTTGAGGATTTCCTGCGCACCGCCGTAAGGCGTGAACACGTCAATCAACCAGATCTGGTCGCCGGACGCCCAGTCGGTCATGGTGAGCTGATGCGGTGCGGCCTGGTAGCGCTGCGCCACTTCCTCGCTGAGTTTGGCCCACGAAACAAAGGCCATGGGCGCCTCATCCTTCAAATACAGCTTGGCCTGGTTCAGAACCAGCGCCGGCATGACACGCCACTCCAGTTCACCCAGGAAAGTGTGCCTGTGCGTGCCCTGCTGCATCATCAGCCAGGCCACAGCACCGAGCATCGGAATCTTGCCCAGCACCTTGCGCGCCTGCTGTTTGGCCAGGGCGGCCAGCTCCGCCAGTTCGTCTGGTGGCAAGGCGGCGGCATTCGCCGGACTTCCATCCGCCGGCTTGGATGGCTGAGCCGTTTTGGGGGCCTTGGAAGGATTGGGGGTTTTGGGAGGGGTGGAAGCTTTGGTCATGGTGGGGGTCCGTTTTCGAGCAAGTTGTTGACGGCGCTCACATCCGCTTCGGCCAGCGTGGCATTGGCAGCTTTGAGGCGCAGGCCCTGCATCAGCGTTTCAGCCCGTGCTTTATGCCAGTCCCGCTCCGCCGTGTAGAGCTGCTGCTCGGCATTGAGCACGTCGATATTGATGCGCGAGCCGACACGAAACCCGATCTTGTTGGAGTCCACCGAGCTTTTGCTGGAGGCAATGGCCGAGGCCAGGGCTTGGACCTGCGCCGCACCGCTCGCCACCCCGGTAAAAGCCTGGCTCGCCTGCGCGACCGCCTGGCGGCGCGCCGCTTCCAGCTCGTCCGCAGCTTTATCCTTCAAGGCCAGGGCCTCGCGCACGCGCGCCTGCACACCGCCGCCGGCAAAGAGCGGGATATTCAGGTTCAAGCCGACCTGGCGGGAGCGCGAGCGCACCGAAATATCGGCTGGCGATGTCATGCTGCCTGAGCTGTAGTTCGTGCCGTAGCCCGCCGTCAAGTCCAGGGTCGGTGAATGGGCCGCCCGGCTCTTGGCAATCTCCCGGTCCGCCACCTCCAGCGCGGCCTGGGCCATACGCACCGGGATGGCCTGATCGCGAGCGCTGTCCATCCAGGGCCGCTCGTCATCGGGCTCAATGGCCGGCAAGGCGCTGTCCGCACGCAGGCCCGCCAGCTTGGGCTGGGGTTCACCGAGGATGCGCGCCAGCTCGGCACGCTTGTTCTTCAGTTCGCTGCCCGCCACGACCGCCTGCGACCGCGACAAGTCCAAGCGGGCCTGAGCCTCATGCACATCGGTGACGATCCCGGTGCCCACCTCAAAATTGCGCCGCGCCAGCTCCAGCTGCTGAATCACGGCACCCACCTGCAAACGCGCCACGCGCTGGGCCTCCTGCGCCACCAGCACGTCCAGATAGGCCTGGGTCGTGCGCAGGATCAGGTCTTGCTCGGCTTGCCGGAACTGCGCTTCGGCGAGCAGCTCCTGCTGTTCGGCCTGGTCCAGCGCCGCCCAGCTCGCCGAACGCCACAAAGGCTGTGTCAGCTGCAGGTTCCAGTTGCGGTTGCGCACATCACGGTCCACATAGGGAGCTTCGCTGAAGGAGGCCTGCCCGGTCTGCCGGCTGGTGACACCGACGAGGCTCAGGGCTGGCAGCAGCCCGGCCCGCGCCTGGGGCACCCGTTCGCGCGCCGCGCGCAGGGCATTGACGGCACCTATGTAGACGGGATCGCGCGCCTTCGCCTGGCGGTAGATATCCATCAGGTCGCCGGCCAGCGCGCCGGAACCCGCCAGCAGCAGCGGCAGGCCCGCCGCCCACATCTTTGCCAAGAGCCGCTTTGTCCGGGGATGTTCAGCGCTCACGAAGCGCCTCCTGCTTGTAACGCAGCATGGGCGCGATGAAATACTCGATCATGCGGCGCTCGCCTGTGCGGATGTCCGAACTCACGTTCATGCCGGCCGTCACGGTGCCGTGCTGGCCGTTCACCACATGGGGCGTCTCGGCCTTGCTCAGCTGGATGCGCACCGGGTAGACCGGCCCCAGCTTGGGGTCGTTGATCGCGTCGCTGCCCACCCACTGGACCGTGCCCTCGATATAGCCAAAGCGCGTGAAATCAAAGGTTTCCACCTTGTTGATCACGCGCTGGCCCACCTTGATGTGGCCAATGTCGCGGTTCATCACCTGGGCATCGACCTCCAGCACCGCGTTGTGCGGAACAATCGTCATCAAAGGCTGCGCCTGCGTCACCACACCGCCCACGGTCGTCACGGCCAATTGCTGCACCACGCCGTCAATCGGACTGTGCAGGGTCTGCAGCTCGCGGCGCTGGGTCGCCTTGACCAGCTCCTGGCGCGCCGCATCGTGCTTGCGCATGGCCTCCACGAGTTCGCCGCTGGCCCGGGCGCGAAACTCGGCTTGCGCCTGCTTGCGCTGCTGGACCGCCGCATTGAGGCTGGCCGCCGATTCGTTGAGCCGGTTTCCTTGCACAGAAAGCTCTTTCTCCATATTCAGCAGTTCCAGCCGGGTTTCGATCAAGCCGGTCTGCGAGACATGACCGGTGCTGGCAAGCTCCTCGCGCATCGCGTGTTTTTGCCGGACCAGCGGCAGGCTGGCGCGCAGCTGGGCGATGCTGGCGGCAATCGCGTCGCGGTCCGCCGAGCGCCGCGCGATGTCGGCATCCAGCGCCGCCATGCGGGAATCCTGCTCGCTGCGCCGGCCCACCAGCACGGCCTGCTGGTTGGCGACCATGGCCGCGGGTAAGTCAGGCGCCTCTGCCCATTCCTCCTTGCCCGACAGCAAGGCCTTCAACCGCAGCACATCGGCCTGGGTTTCATGGGCCTCGCGCTGCAAGCGGTCGCGGTCGGCCAGGGTGGCGGTGGCATCCAGCTCCAGCAGCACCTCACCGGCCTTCACGGCCTGGCCATCGCGCACCGCGATGGCCTTGACCACCCCGCTCTCCAGCGGCTGGATCACCTTGCTTTTGCCCGAGGCGCTGACCCGCCCCTGCGCCGACACCACGATGTCCATGGAGGCCAAGGTGGCGTAGACCAGGGCGGCCGCGGCCATGACGCAGATGGCCGCAGTGACCATGCGCGCGATCCGGGCCGGCGGCTGCTGCCGCAGCGTGATGGCGGCGCTGCTGAACATGGTGTGTCCGGCCGACCCAGCCGCCACGGCCTGATCACCGGGTTTTGCGTTCGGAAGGAGGTTCTTGCTGTTCTTCATGCCCGCTCCAGCACCTGATGCGCCTGGTAGAGCGAGGCGTAACGGCCCTTGTGATTCATGAGTTCGCGGTGGTTGCCGGCTTCCACCAGGCGGCCATGATCCAGCACCAGAATGCGGTCGGCCATGCGCAAGGTCGGCAAGCGATGCGCCACGATGAACACCGTGCGGCCTTCGCAGATATAGGCCATATTGTCGTGAACCATCCGCTCGCTTTCATAGTCGAGGGCGGCCGTGGCTTCGTCCAGCAGCAGAATCTGCGGGTTGGTGACCAGCGCACGGGCCATCGCGATGCGCGCGCGCTGCCCGCCCGACAGCTTGCTGCCGCGCTCGCCGATCACCGTGTCGTAGCCGTCGGGAAGCTGCAGGATGAAATCATGGGCGCCGGCCAGCCTGGCGCTGTCCATCACCGCCTCCATCGCCAAGGCCGGATTGCCCAAGGCAATGTTCTCGCGCACCGAGCGGTTGAACAAGGCCGTATCCTGGCCCACCACACCGATCTGCCGGCGCAGCCAGGAGGTGTCCACCATGCTCAGGTCAATGCCGTCGACCAGGATGCGTCCTTTGCTGGGGTTGTAAAGACGCTGCATCAGGCGCATCAAGGTGGTCTTGCCCGCCCCGGAAATCCCCGTGATGCCTATGACCTCGCCAGGCAGGATGTCCAGGCTCAGCTCGCTCAGCACTTCGGGCGCGTTCGGGGCATATTGAAACGCCACATGCTCAAACCTCACGCCGCCTTCCAGGGCCGGCGGCGTGCTGCGGCCGGCCCGGAAAGCCGGTTCCGGCGCGGCGTCCATGATGTCGGCCAGGCGCTTGACGCTGACCTTCATCTGGGTGATTTCCTGCCACAGGGACGCCAGCTTCAGGATGGGCGCATTGACCCGGGCCGCCAGCATGTTGAAGGCAATCAAGCCGCCCACCGTCAGCTCCCCGTCAATCACCAGCTTGGCACCCAGCCACAGCAGCAGCACCGTCAGCAGCTTGCTGATCCCCGTGATGAGCAGGTTGGTGGCATTGGCCAGGTGTCCCGATTCAAACGAGGCCGTGACATAGTCGCATAAACGCCGCTCCCAGTCGCGCTGCCAGGCACCCTCCACCGCTTGGCTTTTAAGGGTTTCCATCGAGGTCACGGTTTCCACCAGAAAGGTCTGGCTCTCGGCGCCCAGCGCAAACTTGTCCTCGAGTTTTTTGCGCATCAGCGGCGTGATCAGCCAGGACGCTGCGAACAGCACCGGCAAGGCGGCGAGCACGATCAGGGTCAGCGTCACGCTGTAATAAAACATCACGCCCAGAAACACCAGCGCAAACCCCAGGTCCAGCCAGCTGGTGAGGGCCGCGCCCGTCATGAAGTTGCGGGCGTTCTCCAGCTCGCGCACCCGGGCCACCGTCTCGCCGCTGCGCCGCGACTCGAAGTAAGGCAGCGGCAAATGCAACAGGTGCCTAAATAGCTTGGCGCCCAGTTCCACGTCGACCCGGTTGGTGGTGTGGCTCAGCAGGTAGTGCCGCATGCCGCTGAGCGTCAGCTCAAAGACCGCCAGCGCCACCAGGCCGTAGGCCAGCACATCCAGCGTGCTCATCGAACGCTGCGTGAGCACCTTGTCGATCACCACCTGAAAAACCAGGGGCGACAGCAAGGCGAAGATTTGAACGACCAAAGAAGCTGCCAGCACCTGGCCCAGCATCTGCT
>Ga0102589_1003987_pt1 | contig 14387 bp, 19 predicted proteins | sample AraplaMF_Col_mLB_FD_76858 | JGI IMG/M metagenome (GOLD analysis project Ga0102589, IMG submission 76858) | Arabidopsis root microbial communities from the University of North Carolina, USA - plate scrape MF_Col_mLB | ecosystem: Host-associated > Plants > Roots > Endosphere | place: USA... | reverse complement strand
AACTCGCTCTGCTACTTTGTTAATATCTTCAATGTTATAATCAATTTCAGCTTCATTGGCGATTGCTAATGTATGGAGGACAGTATTTGTCGAACCACCCATCGCCATATCAAGTGCAAATGCATCATCAATTGCTTCTTTAGTAATAATGTCACGAGGCTTAATGTCCTCTTTAATCATACGAACTAATTGTTTAGCAGCTTCTTTAATAAGCTTATGGCGCTCTTCAGAAGTTGCTACGATTGTTCCATTACCAGGTAAAGCTACTCCTAGCATTTCCATTAAGCAGTTCATAGAGTTTGCAGTAAACATTCCTGAACATGAACCACATGTTGGGCATGCATTATTTTCTATATCTAACAGCTCTTCAGATGACATTTTGCCTGATTTAAGAGCCCCTACACCTTCAAAAACTGACGTTAATGAAAGCTGCTTGCCAGTAGCAGAAGTACCTGCCTCCATTGGACCACCAGATACGAAAATTGATGGTACGTTGGTACGAACTGCTGCCATTAACATCCCCGGTGTGATTTTGTCACAGTTAGGAATATAAAATACACCATCAAACCAGTGTGCATTAATAACTGTTTCAGCAGAGTCTGCGATAATTTCACGGCTTGGTAACGAATAACGCATACCAATGTGCCCCATTGCAATACCATCATCTACACCGATTGTATTAAATTCGAATGGAATTCCACCCGCTTCAATAATGGCCTCTTTGACAACATCAGCAAATGTACGTAAATGAACGTGACCTGGTATAATGTCGATATAAGAATTACAAACCCCGATAAATGGCTTGCCTAAATCTTTTGCTTTTACTTTGCCTGTTGCATATAAAAGACTTCGATGTGGCGCACGATCTACGCCTACTTTAATCATGTCACTTCTCATTTTAAACGCCCCTCATTTATTGCTATGTTCGTTGCTATATACGAAATGTTCTGTCTATTTTATTTTTACGTATATGTTAATCTCCTAAGACAACTAACTGCTGTAACGAACTTATTAAATTGTTGTTATCATAGTACGAAAAAAAGGTCTAGTCAACAGTATTTTTTGAATTGTCCAAACAATTTAAATAATATACAAAATTTGAAATCGTTTTCATGCTGATTAATCATCGTTTTTATCTCGCTTCTGTGAATATTTTGACATTTCGTTCAAATTTTAATTTTTTTAATAATCTATTAACACTTTTGCCGAATCTTTCTATAAATATGAACTGCAATAAAAGGGATAGTGCTTATAATGTAAATAACTTTCTTAAGTACCCTGTTAAAAACACATTATCAGGATCATATTGATTTCGAATCGCTAAAAATTTTTCAACATCTGGGTATAGCTCGTATACATAACTAGCAGTTAAATGACTTAGTTTGCCCCAATGTGGTCGTCCCTTATATTTCTTCATCATCGTATGGGCCCATTCAAAATAAGGCCCCTCCTGCATTCCTTTATACATATGAAAGGCAATAAACGCTGATTCTCGCCCTTGGGTAGGACTTAAAAAACCTGCTTCACCTGCCGTCGTCCGACATTCTAACGGAAAATGCACATTAAATATTCCACTTTTAAAGGTTGCATGGATCTCCTCCATACATGACTCAAATTGCGTTAATGGAATAGCATATTCACTTTCTTGGAACTTTACGCTACGTGGAGACGGATAAATTTCATAGCTTATTCCCATTTTCTCCCCTTCTACAACATTGGCTGCTGCTAAGTTACTCATAGCACTACTAAATGATGGTCTCCATTTACAAAGCTCTGACATAGCAAAAAAGGCACCGTTCTCTACTATTTGAAGTTTCAATGTTTCAATTCTCTTACTCCATTTACTTTGATAAACAGGGGCTATAGCGTTCATACGCTTCACTTGAATTGTTTCGCTACCAGGGAAATAAAACCACTCAACATGTCGATGCTGTCGAATATCTTCAGTAAATATCGCAAGTCCATTTTCTAAAGTATCTCTTGTGCTTACATAATGTAAACTGTATAGGGGTATTACCTTGATCGTTACTTTGACAAGCACACCAAGCATACCTAAAGAAACATGTAAAGCTTCAGATAAATCATCCATTCCTCTCACATGCTCCCTATAAGTACCTGTACCATCTACAAAACCCCATCTTGTTACAGCTGAGGATAACGAACCGAGTGTTACACCTGTTCCATGGGTGCCTGTTGACACTGCTCCCGCAATCGTCTGCTCTTGAATATCACCCATATTTATTAGGGCAAAGCCATGCTTCGCAAGTAATGGGCCTATTTCATATAAATACGTTCCAGCCCAAAGAGTCGCTTCTTGTTTTTCTTCATTCACCGCTATAAGCCCACGCATATTATGTAAAGAAAGTGCTATATGCTCAGGCATCGCAACAGCGCTAAAGGAGTGAGCTGCACCTGTGACACGAATCGTTTTTCCATATTCCCGTGCATGCCCTACGATATTTGTAACCTCTTCAATAGATCGAGGTAAGTGCATCTCAGATGGATAAGAGATTACATTACCTGCCCAGTTTGTCCACTTCTCACCATTTTTCCATTTATCTATAGAAAACATTGTCCATCCCCCCTATAGGTTGTATAAGCACCTACATACTTGTCCCCTCTTACACCATGTAGTTCTCGAAATCTTTCACAAAGTTCTCCAGCTTTCGCATGTCGGAAATATAACGTGTCCCCTACATGAACGTTTTTATGTTTTACCTTAATAGGTGTCTGAACTTCTCCTGCGCCTTCTAAGTTAAGATATGAATAAAAGGTTGGTTCATAGAATACTGGTAATCGATCAGCACTAATTGCCCCAGACGCCGTATAGCCTCCGCCGTGACAAACAACAATATTTTCTTCTGGCTTTCTTGTTACACTTAAAGCAAATCCAGCTGCCTTTTCTAGCTGCAAATGCGTAAATTGGTCAAACAAAGCTGGTGCATAAAATGCAGAGCCAACCGTAATTTCTGTTACTTCCTTCTGTTGTGCTGTGTAAGCCATACTTCCCGAACCGCCACCATTTACAAAATGCAAGCTTGGAAAATATGCTTTTATATGCGCAATGGCTAATCTACGAAACTGGGTAACTTGCTTTTTAGCTTGCAATTGCATTACTTCAATCAATTTTCCTTTCACAGCATTAACTGGCCGATTACCAACTCCTGCAATTTGAGCCTCGTAGCCCATCGCTCCAACCACCTCAATAAATGCTTGATTTTTAATATATTCGAGGAACGGTGTTAGTGACTCAAGTGAATGGAGCGAAGAGCGTTTTGTACCAAAATAAAGCAGCTTAAAATCAGAGGATACATTAATATCAATACATACTCGCACACGAACGCCCAGCTCTCGCCCTAGTTCCGCCAAAAATCGGACATGTTCCCACCTATCGACCATAAAAGTGACAGTTTTTTCTGCCTTTACGAAATGCAATAACTGACGAACAGCAGCCTCTTCCATCACTGGATATCCTAGCAGCAAATCATCAAAATGCTGTTGAAGTAAAAATATTGTTTCTGCTGCAGTAAATGTCATAAATCCCCTAACATCGGGGAGATTATTTTGTATATAGCGTAATAACTTGACAGAACGAATCGATTTCGTAGCAATACGTATATTTTTCTGTCCACAGGAGTCTTGGACAGTAGCAATATTGTGATCTAGTGCATCAAAGTCCAACCACGCAAACGGACGCTCTAGTTCATGGAACGCTTGATCAAATCTAGTCGTCATCCTATCACTCCTTTGTTTGTACTTTGCCTTTGATATTTACGTTAGAAATTCCTTTTTAGTATGGTTTTTCTATGCAAATTCTATCAGGACAAAATAAAAACAACCGTGGACATATAATCAATTTGTCTTCACGGTTGTTTTAATAATGGACAAGCATTTAACTCACCTTTCTATTTTTTAAGAGATTACGAGGAGAATATAAAATCCGCTGCTAAATTTAATAAAACTAGCAGATGTAAGCCTGCAATAAGAAATCCTTGGCGATTTAAACGTTTCATAGCTGTCATATTCATATAGACCACTCTCCTTTTTTCACATTATACGCTCAGAAAAATCAATTTTCAAACTATTCGTAATATTAAATTTGATTCATTTTTCTGACAAACAGGCCCAGATATGGCATGATAAAAAGTGAAATTATACCTATAGGGAGTGTGAAAAGGTTGAAAAAGGCTTTATTAGTAATTGATTATACGTATGATTTTGTCGCTTCTGATGGAAAACTAACATGTGGGGAGCCCGGTCAAGCATTAGATCCCAAAATTTCATCTTTAGTTCAACAATTTATTACTAAAAAAGAATTCGTTGTTTTTGCGAATGATCTACATGAGGAAGATGATCCATTCCACCCTGAAACCAAACTATTTCCTCCTCATAATATTCGCGGCACTAAAGGACGCCATTTATACGGGCAAGTCGGTGAAATGTATAACTTACACAAAGATAAAGTGTTGTGGCTCGACAAAACGCGTTATAGTGCTTTTGCAGGAACCAATTTATCGCTTTTATTGAATGAGCGAGGGATTAAAGAAATTCATTTAGTTGGAGTTTGTACTGATATTTGTATTTTACACACTGCAGTTGATGCTTATAATTTGGGCATTTCAACGATCGTTTATGCAGATGGTGTAGCAAGTTTTGATGATGCAGGTCATGAATGGGCATTGCGTCATTTTGAGCACACATTAGGTGCAACTGTTATTAAGTAATCCATTCGCGTTGGCGTAATTGTGGTTTCTTCGCTACAGAAAACACTTACAGATGTTTTTGGACGAAAGCGAAGCGGCAGCAATAACTGGTTGTCTGTGCGAAAGCGAAGCGGCAGCAACAAGTGGTTTTCTGTGCGAAAGCGAAGCGGCAGCAACAAAGTGGTTTTCTGTGCGAAAGCGAAGCGGCAGCAACAAAGTGGTTTTCTGTGCGAAACCAGAAGTGACAGCATCCGCTAACTAAAGATAAAAACCTTATTGTAAATTTGTAATAATTACTAAAGAAGCGAGGTGCGTTTAATATACTCCATTCAGGGCATAACTAAGCAATCGCCATTATATCTTAGTTTAAGGAGATGAAAAAAATGATTAGCTTCATTTGGTATTTAATCATCGGCGGAGTATTAGGTTGGTTAGCTGGCGTCATTTTAGGTAAAGATGTACCTGGCGGCATCATTGGTAATATTGTTGCAGGTATTGTCGGTTCGTGGATCGGTAGTATGGTTCTTGGCAACTGGGGTTGGCGAGTTAGTGATTTTTACGTATTCCCCGCGTTAATCGGTGCTGTCGTGTTAATCTTCATCGTAAGCCTTATTTTAAAAGGTATGCGTAAAGCAACCTAAATATGTAAATAAAGAGCCATCATTATTGATGGCTCTTTACTTATTGTTAAAAAATAGGTCAAGGAAACGATGAGGTCATTAGCTTTCACTTTCTTATGGGATTTCAGTCCAGAAATGTTATGTTGGTCTCGCATAAATGAATAAGCTGCCAGTAGGTAAATGGCCGGTGATTGAAGTGGAGGCTGGGCGACTCTTCGGGGATCAGTGACGAGCCGTTACTTTTCTTTATAAAGGACTACTTCTTTTAGCTCATCATGATAGTCATTATACAAATTGAAATAATGTAACACCTTTTTAACATATTCATCACTGTGATTGTATGTATAGACCGCTTGCTGAATATGACCATCTGCTGCACCATTTTTCGATAAATAATTCGCGGCACTAAATATAGCGTCCTCAATATCATATGGATCTGCTATACCATCTCCATTTGCATCAATACCGTATCCTCCATATTTTTTTATGACTTCTGGATTCATTAATTCAATCTTCGATATATCCCCTTTTCCTAAGCCCGAGCAGGATGAATGTTTCCAGCCGACAAAAGTACAAGGCATAAATTGTAAATGTCCTTCTGCCCCAGCTGGTGAAACGAGCGAGCTCATGGAGGAAAATCGTGTTTCAATTCGGTGATGGGCGGCCAGTAACGTCCATGGCACACCGTATTTCTCTTCAGCCGCTACATAGATGGGAATATATTTCTCAGGAATGTTCATATCGAAATTTTGTTGAATTTCTTCTAGTTCTTTTTGCTTTGCTAATTTTTCAAATATAGTTAACGTTTGCAGCTCCTTCCATGCAAAAAAAGCGAAAACACAAACAGTTATCGCTATTGGTATTAGTAAAGCTATCATGCCTAATTGAGCAGAAGGCGATAGCATCGGTTTTTTCTTCTTTTTTTTCGCCATATGTCACACCTAATCTCTTATGCTATTTCTATTTTACCAAAATTACCGTTATATGTCGTAGATTTTTCTGAATATAATTACCACTACTTTAATAGTTGAAAAGATAGGGAAAAATATAGTAAAATATATTTCGGTCAATTTATATGGATAATTATAGGGAGGAATTTGTTTTGTGGAAAGACTTTAAAGAGTTTGCTATGAAAGGCAATATTGTCGATCTAGCAGTGGCAGTAGTAATCGGTGGTGCTTTCGGTAAAATTGTTACCTCCTTAGTTGAAAATATCATTATGCCATTAGTCGGTGTCTTAACTGGTGGTATTGATTTAACAAAAAGCTTTAAATATGGCACAGGTGATGCGCAAATTCAGTTAGGTGTATTTTTACAGTCGATTCTTGACTTTTTAATTATTGCCTTTGCAATTTTCATGGCATTACGAATTATGACCAAACTAGCTCGTAAAAAAGAAGAGGCTGTTGTGGAAGAACCAGCACCAGAATTGGATTCTAAAGAAGAGCTTCTAAAAGAAATTCGAGATTTATTAAAAAAAGAACAAGCTTAAACCATATTTAAAAAGAATCTGTCTAATTATCACGGATAATCCGCGGTAAAAGGCAGATTCTTTTTTATTGAAAAGATTTTTTAAAGACGCATATTCCATGGTTCAAATACGCCCACATGTTTTTCCGGTATTTCTTGTTTTATTGCATCAATAATTCCTTTTGCAATTTCACTATTTGTTAGCCATCTTGAAGAGTTGTTCTTTTCTACGAAAAATCCAAGTTTCACTTCACGATAAATTATATTAGAAGGTAAATAACTTTTGGTAAGGTCATTTTTATTGAAAGAGCTATTTCCTTTTATATGGTATAAAATCATATTTTTTGTAGTAGGAATTGCTTCTAACAGTGACTCCCAAACTCTTTTATCAGAGCCATGAATCCAAGCAATCATACAATCAAATGATCCATTAGTTTGAGACTCTATTAATGCCAATTTAAAGCTATTGTACTTCGTATAATCAACAAATAAAAGGTGACAATTTCGCATCATTTTTAACTTCATTTATCAAATTTTGCATTTTCTTTTGTTGTCTCCCGATAACAGTTACATGATTACCTTGCTGTATAAGCCATAAAGAAACATCCTTTAGCATTCCTGTTCCACCTATTACTAGCCAATTTTTCATTTAATTTTTCTCCCCCACTTATCTCCTACTATTCCTAGATGATTTAATTTAAATAATCTCTCTAATTTTCTGAAATTACCTTGTCCTTCTTTAATATACATGTTAAATTGGTAACAATTATTGAGAATACAGGGACAAGAAGTTCTAGTCTTTTAGATATTTTGACTCCCAGATATTATGATGAAGAAGAGAGTGACGACATGACAAACAGCAGAAGTATTGAAACAAAACTTGTACAACTTGGGAATTTAAGTGATCCGATAACAGGCGCTGTCAACCCACCAATCCATTTATCGACGGCTTACAAACATACAGGTATCGGTGAATCCACTGGTTTTGATTACACACGGACAAAAAATCCAACTCGCGCCCTATTAGAAGCCGGAATTGCTGATTTAGAGGGCGGAGATATGGGCTTTGCCTGTAGTTCTGGTATGGCGGCGATTCAACTAGTTTTATCATTGTTTAAACCTGGTGATGAATTAGTGGTGCCTGACGATTTATATGGTGGTACATATCGACTTTTTAATTTCTTTGCAGAAACATATAATATTAAGCCTGTCTACTCAAAATTCGAATCGGTTGAACAGGTAGATGCATTAATCACCGACAATACGCGTGCTCTATTCATTGAAACGCCGACAAATCCGCTTATGCAGGAATTCGATTTGCAACTATATGCGGAATTAGCTCACAAACATGGGGCATGGTTAATTGTCGATAACACATTCTATACACCGTATTTCCAACGTCCAATCGAATTAGGTGCAGACATTGTCATCCATTCGGCGACTAAATATATTGGCGGACATAATGATGTGTTAGCTGGTTTAGTTGTCGCTAAGGGAGCTGAATTAGCAGAACGCATTGGCTTTATTCACAATGGTAGCGGTATGGTATTAGGTCCGATGGATTCCTGGTTACTTATTCGAGGATTAAAAACATTGCATCTTCGATTAAAGCAGCACGATGCGAACGCAAAAGCAATTGCTGCCTATTTAGGGGAAGAAGAGCTTGTAACAGACGTGCTCTACACAGGAAAAGGTGGTATGCTTTCATTCCGCTTAAAAAAAGCCGAGTGGATTGACCCATTCCTTCGAAACTTGAAGTTAATTACATTCGCTGAAAGTCTTGGTGGTGTTGAAAGCTTTATTACATATCCTGCTACTCAAACACATGCGGATATGCCTTATGAAGAGCGCATTGAACGTGGTGTTTGTGACCGATTACTCCGCTTCTCTATTGGCGTTGAAGAAGCTGAAGATTTAATTGCGGATTTAAAACAAGTATTCGATATCCTTAGAAAAGAGGCTTAATGATGAAGCAGCATATTGAAACAAGCTTAATTCACGCAGGAGTTCGTGACGGCTATGAAAATAAAAAAGGTGCTGTCAATGTACCTATGTATTTATCATCAACTTTCCATCAGGAGCGTATCGATGAATTCGGCGAATATGATTATGCACGTTCTGGCAACCCTACGCGGGATGCATTAGAAAAAGCAGTAGCAGAGCTTGAAGGTGGGGTCAGAGCACATGCATATTCTTCTGGCATTGCCGCAGTATCTGCAGCATTAATGTTATTGTCTCAGGGTGATCATATAGTCATTACGGAGGATGTTTATGGAGGAACATACCGCTTCGTCTCAAAAGTCTTACCACGCTTCGGTATTTCCCATACTTTCGTCGATTTCACAGATTTAGCGGCAGTAGAAGCAGCCATTACACCGACTACAAAGCTACTCTATATGGAAACACCGTCGAATCCAACACTTGGCATTACAGATATCCGCGGAATAGTAGCACTTGCCAAGCAGTATAATTGCTTAACGTTTTTAGATAATACTTTTATGACACCTTTACACCAACGTCCACTTGAGCTAGGTGTCGATGTTGTTATTCATAGTGCTACAAAGTTTTTATCTGGGCACTCCGATATTATTGCAGGATTAACAGTCACTGCTGATGAAAAGATTGGTCAGGATCTTTACTTTATCCAAAATTCATTCGGCAATATATTAGGTGTACAGGACTGCTTTACTTTATTACAAAATATGAAAACAACAGATGTGCGTTTTAGTCGATCTACTGAATCGGCACAAAAGATTGCTGAGTTTTTAGACACAAATGCCCTTGTTGAGCAAGTATACTATCCGGGGCTTGCATCACATCCTGGTTATGAGATTCATCAAAGTCAGGCAACTAGTACAGGTGCCGTATTATCCTTCCGCCTACCAAGCTATGAAGCTGCGAAAACACTTGTAGAAGCGATGAAAATTCCAGTGTTTGCTGTCTCACTTGGTGGTGTTGAATCGATTTTATCCTACCCTGCTAAAATGAGTCATGCAGCAATGGAGCCTGAAGAGCGTGCAAAACGTGGTATTACTGATGGTTTATTACGTTTCTCTGTAGGGCTTGAGCATGTTGACGATCTGATCGCGGATTTCGCTCAAGCATTAGAGGTTGTCGCAAAAACAATATAATAGAACAAACGCGTTTCTTAAATTCGGAAACGCGTTTTATTAATCATGGACCTTCAATTGTTCACACGTGCTAGCACTCGATATAAATAATCTCCATGTCCCTTTGCTAGTATTATATCTAGTTGATCTGATATCCAGTAAAATGAAAATTCTAAGCCTACCTCGTTTACACCTGTGGGACAATGCTTCCACGAATCTCGTTCTTCATTTGTCGTTAAATGATAAAAATAGCGTTTTTGTAATACCCCTGAATGATGATTAAAATAATCTTGGGCAATTAACCCTTTAACTACTAAATAGCTTAACCCTGTCTCTTCAAACATCTCCCGTGTTACTGCTGCTAGTGGTGTTTCCCCTTCCTCTACCGTGCCTTTCGGAATTTGAATCCCTGCTCCTTCTGTATTTTGCTCAAATACTAGCACTTGTAACTGACCCTCATGCTCTCTCGTAATATAGCCAAATGCTTTTTCAACAACTTGCATGAAGTCATCCCCCTTCCTTGTAATTAATGTTACAATATAAAGAAAATTTGGAATTGTAGGTGAAAAGTATTGAGTTCAATTATACGACATATGCAAAAGAATGACATCATTTCCGTGCAAGAAATTGCCAAAAAGAGTTGGCACCAAACATATGAAGGGATTATCCCTCGTGAGGTTCAAGATCGTTTTTTACAAGTTGCTTATAGTAGAGACCGATTGCAAGGTCGTTTGGAAAAAAGTTTATTTTTAGTTGCTATTCTTGAAGGATCGATTGTAGGCTTTGCGAATTTTTCAAATGTTGTAGATGGAGAGGCAGAACTATTCTCAATATATTTACTTCCTGAAGCTCAAGGCAATGGAATTGGTACAGCCCTATTACAAGAAGGGATCAAAATGCTTCCAGATTTAACGTCACTTTTAGTTTGTGTAGAAAAGGAAAATTCGATTGGTATGGACTTTTACGAGGCAAAGGGCTTTAAAAAAACAGAGGAATTTGACGAGTTATTTGATGGCCACTTATTGAAAACAGTTAAACTTAGCTTAACGCTAAATTCATAGTGCAACGGAGTTAAAACTCACTCCGTTACACATTTTATATGTAAATTATGCAAGATGGATTTGCTCGGATTGGATGACAAGTGCTGTTAAGCCTGATTTACTCCCTGATTCATGTGCCTCTCCCGTTTGCCAAAGAACACCTTCCCCAACCTTTAAAATTATTTTCTCTTGGTTCTCACCACAAATCCATCCTTCTCCTTGAATCACAATAAATAACTGTGGTACGGGCGCCTCATGCATTCCAACAACACCACCAGGTTCTATATAAATGAAGCCAATATTGGCAGGCTCCACTGTCTTCATGATTTTCGTATAATAAGCATCTATCGATTGATAATTATTGATTTGATTGGCCAATTCTTGTTTGAAATTATATTTTTTCATGGTATCCTATTTTCCTTTCAATCTTTTGTTTGCTACCATTCTATACATTAATACATCATCGATATATTCATTGTCATGCAGTTTAATTCCGTTAATTTTTCTTGCTTCTTCAACAAATCCTAACTTTTTATAGAGCGTAATAGCCCTTTCATTTGTTGAAAATACGCCAAGACTTATTTTTTCAATATACGGGTTGTGCTCTGCCCATTTTAGAAGGTTCCCAATTAAAAGTTTGCCAATCCCTAGACCACGATATTCTTTTAACACCATCATGCTAAAGGTACCTGTATGTGCTAATCGTTTTCTTTGTGGAGAATGAAACGCAAGCCAGCCAACTATTTTTTCTTGATATTGTGCAATAAAAATTGCTTCACGTTTATTTGCTAATTTACATTGTATCCATTGTTTTTGCTCATCAATCGTTTGCTTAAATTCTTCTATGGTAGTGATAAAATATTTTTTTCTGCTAACTCTGCTTTCTGTATTTCTAGCATAGTTGCTGCATCTTCTTCTACAGCAATGCGAATTTTAATTTGTTTTTCCATTCTCCACCCTCCTTTAATAGCACTGTAAAACTACCCATGCTTTATCAAATTGTTTATTTTTACAATCTTCCTCACGTATCCAGAAGTACAATCTGCCACTATCGCCCCACATAAGCCCTAAATCATCCTCCGTATCAAATTGGAGTAATAAGCGCCAATCAGTTGCGCCTGCCTCTAATTCCTTTCGTAAAGGGTCGCTATATCCTGTTGAGTCGCCACAATATAAACCATTTGTAACCAGTTGACATTCTAAATACATGTCACCTTGAATCGCATCTGGATATCCGTCTATGCGATGAGTAGCCATAGATAAATCATCTTCCTCCATCCACTCGTATTCAAAATCTCTGTAACTATCAGCTTCTTCTTCACTTAATATCTCTTCTAAATACAACGAGTATGGCGATTCCCATGATGGAAGTGTCAATTCATTCTTAAATTGTAGCGTCGCGCAGTCGATGTTACCATGCTCGAGTAATGATACAGGAATTTCTATTCTATTCAGGTTACTAGTCTCTTGAGAGAAATAGAAAACCTTAAAGCCATCGTAATCTTTTGGGTCGTATCCCCAAGGTTGCTCGACAGCATTATAGAAAAAGGATAGCACACCATCCGCAGGTAATAAGCTGTTTGTATCATAAGGCTTGATTTCTACTATATTTAGTTGGCAAAGAAAATACAACGGTCTATTGTCGTTTGTATATGGCCATGAGAAATCAGATGGTACATCCGGACAGCCACCAACTTTTGAGACGCCAATCTGTATTTTTTCTTCAGGTATTTGATTTACCATCACTCGAATGGATTCCTTTGCGAGAGGTAATAATTCCTCCGTTTTATGCTCTAAGCCAAATTCCATTAATCCTTTTTTTAGTTTTTCTACGCTACTCATTAACTTCCCCCCCTAAAAATTGTATTAATTTTTCATATATTCATTTTATCAGAACAAGAATGAAAAACCCCATAAATTAACAGAAAATAAAAAAACCCAGAATATGTTCTGGGCTTGATGACACTTACTTTTCTAGCATGATTAAAACTGTCGGGCTTTTGCTTCACTTCTCAAAATACGGTTATGGAGAGTAATCTCCGTTTCACCATTTACTTGAGATTTTGAATGCTTAATCCTTGACCAGTTGCGGTGGATTTTTTGAGATTTTGGATCTAAATGTTCGAACCTACTCATTCGCGCCATCCTCCTCATCAATATAGATTCATAAGTGAAACCTCTTTTAGTATGACCTTGCGATTTAAAATTATTCAGTATTCGATCCCCATACTTCTAGCAATGTACTTCTAAATAACGCATCTAATTTTTGTGTAGAATCACCGACTTTAACGTGGAGATTTTTACAGTATGTCTCAATATGCTCTATTTCTTTATCTAAATACTCATTAATACTCTCAATACGTGGCTCCATATTTAGTTCGTCACCAGCCATCTTCCTCTGCAATAGTTGCTGAATTTCGGTTTTTAAAGGACCTTCAGAAATGATTTCATTTAACAATTCCTGAAAATCAATTGGTGGAACCGTATTGTTTTTCTCTATCCATTTACATGCTAAAACTGGTCTGAGGACATAGAAATATTTTTTTATTTTCACTTCTGATCCCTGTAAATACTCTCGATAATTGTTTTTAGCCATGTTTAAATAGTGATATAAACTTGCATTTGGATAAAATACTTCACTTTCCAGTAATAGTACATTATCAATAAATGAATATTGTTGGTCATACACAATATTGCTTCGTAACCATTCTAATAGAGGTGGATTACTTTTGCGAAATAGCCTTAATGCCTTTGTTATTTCCCATCCACTAATATCCAACAAATCATTAATAGGTACTTCTATAACATCCCTCTTAGCACCAATTCCTTGAGGGTCAATTGAAAGATACCACTGAGGTTGATGAATATATATGAAACGAACATCATAATCGCTATCCTTGGAAGGAAATCCCCAAGCGCGACTACCGGATTCTACTGCATATAAAATTTTCACTTGATACTCTTTTTCAATTTCTTTTAATTTACGTAGTATAATTTCCTTCATGTAAATACCACTTTCCCAATTTAGTCTTCTACAGCATCTGGTTTGTATCAACTTTACCTGTATGATCACATACTCTCAGTTGGTTTCGACCGCTTTCCTTTGCAATATAAAGTGCTTGATCCGCCTTGTCAAGTAACTCATAAAATGTTGAAATGTTTTTAGAATGCCCGTACCCTGCGATGCCAATACTCACTGTCACATCGATCTCTACATCATCCGCATAATAAGAATGATGTTCAACATGCTTTCGAACTCTTTCCGCTATCTTTACTGCGCTCTCTAACGTAGTATTTGGAGATAAAATGACAAACTCCTCTCCCCCATATCTTGTAATAATGTCGATTCTTCGCACAGAATTTGTAATGATATTTGCGACGTGTTTTAGAACTTCATCACCGACTAAATGCCCGTATGTATCATTGACCTTTTTGAAAAAATCA
>Ga0102589_1003986_pt1 | contig 14389 bp, 11 predicted proteins | sample AraplaMF_Col_mLB_FD_76858 | JGI IMG/M metagenome (GOLD analysis project Ga0102589, IMG submission 76858) | Arabidopsis root microbial communities from the University of North Carolina, USA - plate scrape MF_Col_mLB | ecosystem: Host-associated > Plants > Roots > Endosphere | place: USA... | reverse complement strand
TTGCATGTATTAGGCACGCCGCCAGCGTTCGTCCTGAGCCAGGATCAAACTCTCCATAATAGTTAAGTTTAAATCTTGTTTTGCTCTAAAACTAATAATTGACGTTTCACTTCATGTTTTGTTTAGTTTTCAAAGATCACTCATCGCTCGTAAGCGACTTTTTTATACTAACATTATTTTAAAAGCATGTCAACTTTTCATTAACAATTTTTCAAGTAATGTTTTTTATTCTTTCAAGTGCCGCACGTCTTGGCGACATATAATAATATAACATCGTAAAACTTTATCGTCAACACTTATTTAAAACTTTTTTAAAAAAATAATCTTACTAGAATCTAAAGCTGCACCCACCATCTTCAAACAACATAATTTAAACAATTTAATTTAGGACTACTATAATTTATATCACTTGAGATGAATACATTAAATAAGAAAAACAAAAAACAAATCAGATTATCGCATTCACCTAAATCACATAGATTAGAGGTGTTTTGAATGAATGGTTTTGTATTGTTTTCAAAACAGCATATCACTACTTTACTATTAATATTTCTTATTATATTTGTTTTGTTTTATTTTAAAGAGTTTATTAATAAGAAGAAAAGAGTAGATATTACAATTCGCGCAATTTTAATCATTTCAATGCTAACAGTTGAATTTCTACTTTACGGTTGGCTTGTTCATACGAATAAATGGGACTGGGGAGATTCCTTACCTTTACAATTATGTGGAATTTGTATGTATTTATGCTGTTATTCACTTATCACTAAAAATTATAAAGTATATGAAATCATCTATTTTTGGGGATTAGCAGGTGCACTACAAGCTGTACTCACTCCAGATATAACATATGGTTTTCCTCATTTTAAATATATTCAATTTTTCGTTACCCACGGAGGGATTATACTATCTATCGCTTATATGACATTTGTCTTTAAGTTCACCCCTACATTTCGTTCATTAGTAAGATCCTATATTTGCTTAATTTTAATCGCAATTCCTATTTACTTACTTGATTACGTAATCAAAGGTAATTATTTATTCTTAAGAGAAAAACCAACTGGAGCTAACTTATTAGATTTTTTTGGTCCTTGGCCATTTTACTTAATTGTTTTAGGAATTTTGTTAATCCCTTACTTTTTAATCTTATATCTTCCACATCAAATTTCTACTTTAATAAGAAACAAATCAAATCATACTACAAAAGATACTTCTATTGATTAATTAAGATTGATACATTACAGGTTGTAAAAACAATACTCAAAATTAATTTTAGTTTGAACTAACAGTTTAAAACCCATTTATGCTATATTTACATTGAATGGGGTGGAAGTATTGGCAAAAAAGAAAAGTAGTAAAATTAACAATATAAGAACGTTTGCACTTTCATTATTATTTATCGGATTCATCATTATGTACGGCGGGGTTTTCTTTAGAGAGCATAAAATCGTGATGACTATTTTTATGCTTGTCGGTTTCTTAGCTATTATAGGAAGTACAGTTGTATACTTTTGGATTGGGATGTTGTCTACAAAGACAATTCAAGTTGTCTGTCCAACATGTAACAAAACGACTAAAATGCTTGGCAAAGTCGATATCTGTATGTATTGTAATGAACCACTTACATTAGATCCTTCATTAGAAGGAAAAGAATTCAATGAAAAATATAATAGCAAACGTAATGCTAAACAATAATAGAATAAAAAAGCACATTACTTTATGTAATGTGCTTTTTTATGATAAGTTTTTCTCTTTACAGGTCGGACAAATACCGTATACTTCCATTCTATGATTTGTTACTTCAAATCCTGTAACTTTCTCAACAAAGAAATTAATACCCTCTAATCCATCATAATGAAAGTCATTCATTTCTCCGCACTTTTCACAAATGATATGATAATGATCAGTTGTTATATAATCAAATCGACTAGAAGAATCACCGAAGTTTAATTCTTTAACCATTCCTACTTCACGTAATACTCTGAGATTATTGTATACAGTTGCAACACTCATATTTGGAAATTTCCCCTCAAGTGCTTTATAGATTTCATCAGCAGTTGGATGAGTTCCACTTTCAATTAAATATTCTATAATTGCATGTCTTTGAGGTGTAATACGCACGCCGCTATTCTTTAAATGTGAAATTGCATCTTGAATATTCTCTTTATGCAACGCCGTCTCCCCATTTCTATAATAAATTAGTTCATTTTTAAATACCCTATTATTAGTTTATTCAACTGCGAGAATATTTGTCAACTTTTTAAGAAAATCCTAAAATAAATTTTGACTGATTATGAAACTGTGTTGCTTTTAAATGTTGTGATTTTTCGTGCTATCTATTTATTAGAAATAAAAAAGGTGCGAGATTTCTCTCGCACTTCAATATGCTATCATCTGAGGAGGTATGCCCTATACAGTAATATATTCCTCCACACTTTAAAGGTATAGACGAAAAGCTTGATTTAATAGATAAAACATTTAATATTTCATTATTAACTTCGATTAATATATCTCACTATTCTTTTATCTACTAAAACTAATACAAATTCTAACTACTTCACAAGTTGATTGTAAACATCCTCAACATGGTTTTTAACTCTTACTTTCTGCCACACTTTTTCGATAATACCATTTTCATCAATTAAAAAGGTTGTTCTTTCGATGCCCATGTATTCTTTTCCAAAGTTATTTTTAAGTTTCCATACATCATAAAGTTTCGCTACATCAGTAGACTCATCTGATAATAACAGAAATGGTAACTCGTATTTTTCAATAAACTTTTGGTGTTTTTTTATGGGATCCGGGCTAATTCCTAAAATCACGGTATCACTGTTGCTAAATTTTTCATAAGAATCTCTAAAGTCACATGCCTCGGTTGTACATCCTGGTGTCATATCTTTTGGATAAAAATATAAAACAATCTTCTTACCTTTATAATCTGCCAACGAGATTTCTTCTCCGTTATTTGCAGGCAATGTAAACTCAGGTGCTTTTATTCCAATTTCAACTGTCATTTTATTCTCCTTCTTAAAAACACTTTTACCGCTCTTCACGGAATACCTGTAAAACAAAAGCAGCAGGCATTGTGTAACCGATGAGCGCTTCAATCATAGCAACCCACCTGCCAATTCCAACCGGTACAATATCTCCATACCCAACTGATAAAAGTGTAATTGCACTAAAATATAAACACAATCCCATTATATGATAATTCGTACCATCAATAGGAATAGTATGCTCAATTAAAATTGGATGAGGTCCTCTTTCTAGAATAAAATAGACGGCACTAAAACCAATTAATACCGTACCATATATTAAAAATAATAATATATAGCTATTTATTGAAATAAGTCCCTTACTTACTTTGGTTGTTGTTGTAGTCCATAAATAAAATAGACTATATAAAATCGTAAATATAGCGATAAAAAAGAAAAAAGCAGTTCCCATTTCAATCACCTCATTTCAATTTATGAAACAAGCTATTGAAATAGAATACATGCTTAATTCCCTGCACCTCTATATTTTTTGACACCTTGATTCCAAAGAATTACAGAAAAAACAAAGACGATTAAACCCATAATTGGTGTTAAAAATGAATAGACATACCATTCGCTTCTACGTAAAAAATAAGCTGCAGGATATACTCCAACAAACGCAAAGGGTAAAATCCATGTTAATACAAAACGAATGATTGGATGATAAATATTAATTGGATAACGACCATAGTTACCTATGTTGTACATTAATGGCATGATAGAAGTTCTTGCATCTGACCAAAATCCTATACTCGCTAAAGAGATAAAAATCCCCGCATATACAAGCATTCCACCAATCGCCATTATTACAAATAAGATTGGATCATACCAGGTAAATGATAGTCCTAAATTCGTACCCGCATACAACATTATAATTAAACCAGTTAATGCTCCAAGCAGTGACTCTAACTCCATTTTTTCTAATACAACTTGAAATAGACTATGAATCGGTCGTGTCAGTATTCGATCAAATTCACCTTTTACAATATAACGATCATTAAAATCCCAAATATTAAAAAATGAAGCAAACAACGCAAAAGGTACTAAGAAGAAACCATAAATGAAAACAATCTCATCTCGATTCCATCCTTCGATAAGTGATGTATGATTAAACACTAGTAAAATAAATATTAGATTTACTGCTTGAGCCATTAAATCTGATAAAAAAGACAAGAAGAAGTTTGCTCTATATTGAAATTTTGTTTTTAAATATTGACCTGAATATTGGAAAAAGATATTTACATAAAACATTCTTTAACCTCCTTGTACAACAAGATGTTTTTTAGCTTTATACCATATAAAGGTAATAGGGATACATAAAATAAGTACCCAAGCAAGTTGAAATAATAGTCCTTTTACAATTAAATCCCCTTTAATCCCTTGAGCAAAAATCATACTTGGTATATAACTAATCCCTTGAAATGGCAAATACTTCATTACACCTTGTGCCCATAAAGGAAAGAATGTTATAGGTATCGTTAGTCCAGAAAACAAATCAATAATTACACGCTTTGCCTGAATAAAACCCATGTTATTTTGAAGAAAGAATGCCATAAGACCTGTTAATAAATTTAATTGCGTATTGATTGCAAAACTGAAAACAGAAGCGATCAAAAATAACAATAATGTAGTCGGATCAAACGATACATCCAATCGAAAAATTAAAGCCACGATAATAAAACCAGGAATGGAAAAGAAAAAGAATCTAAATATCCCTTCTCCTAATCCTTGCATAACTTTTGTTAGCAAGTAATTGTAAGGCCTTATTAATTCAATTGCTACTTTACCTTCTACAATTTCTTCAGCAATTTCACGATCGAGATTATTAAAATAAAATGCTCTTGCCATCCAAGCAATCGCAACATATGTTGTCATTTGATTAACTGAAACGCCTTGAATTGAACCCTGATTTCCATAAATAGCTTTCCACAAAAAGAAATATGCACCAATATTGATTGTATAAATTATGATTCCTGTATAATAATTAGTCCGATAAGCTAACATCATCAAGAAACGAATACGAATAATCTCTAAATACTTACTCATTACCCATACCCTCTTGATATATATTTCGAATAATTTCTTCTGTTGAAGTTTCTAATATTTTCATGTCTTTAACTGGATGAGCCTGTACTACTTTTGCGATAATCATTGAAATCAATGTTTCATCATTTGGTAATGATACTGTCCAAACATTTTCTCCTTCTTCTTCGCGCCACTTAACATCGGATTGACCAATTAATTCATTTAAATCGTTATTACTTACTTTCTTTATAAATTGGAATTGGATTTCTTTTCCTTCTCCCCACTGCCCTTTTAATTCATCAAGCTTACCATCATAAATGATTTTTCCTTCATCTAACATCACTACTCGATCGCATAGCGCCTCGATATCTGAAATATCATGTGTTGTTAATAAAATAGTCGTACCGTATTTTTGATTTAATTCCTTTAAAAACTCTCTAATTTTTAATTTCACTAACACATCCAAACCAATTGTTGGCTCATCTAAAAATAGTAAAGGTGGATTATGAATTAATGCCGCTGCTAATTCACAACGCATTCTTTGACCAAGGGATAATTTTCTTACCGGTTGATCTAACAACGGCTCGATATCTAATGTTTTAATGATATATCCCATATGCTCTTCATATTGTTCTTCAGGTATTTGATATACTTTTTTCAGTAGTCGAAAAGATTCCTGTACAGCAATATCCCACCAAAGCTGAGACCTTTGACCAAATACAACTCCAATTGATTTAACAAATCTTTCTCTCTCTTTTTGAGGATGGTAACCATTAACTTTTACATTCCCAGATGTAGGTGTTAAAATTCCCGTTAACATTTTAATTGTTGTAGACTTACCGGCTCCATTTTCCCCTATATAGGCCATCATTTCGCCTTTCTTTACAGAAAAGCTTATATTATTAACCGCTGTTTTAGTCTTATAATTTCTTGTAAATAGATCTCTAAACGCACCTTTTACACCTGAGCGACTCAAGAAAGTTTTGAATTCTTTGTGTAAATTTTGCACTTCAATAATGTTATCCATCAAATTTCCTCCATTTTTTATTCCGTCGCTAAGTGTATTTGAAATGTGGATTAAGTACAATAAAAAAGTACTGAGAAGTATTTTCCAATTTTTTCGCCAATTCACCTTAAAAAATACGGATTGTCCGAAATGTTCAAATTTCTTTTAAAGTTGTAAAGGCTTACATTTACCACACATAAAAAATTCGTGCTAGAATGTAATTTAACGAAATAAATAATGTAAAGATGCCGGTTAAAATCTTTCGTTTTAATAAACAATGGGAGGTACTCCATGAATTATCAAAAATCAATTGAAATACATAATGAAGCTTTAGAGCATATTGTAGGCGGTGTAAATAGTCCTTCAAGATCGTTCAAAGCAGTAGGTGGCGGAGCACCAGTTACAATGAAGCGTGCAAAGGGTGCATACTTTTGGGACGTTGACGGTAATCAATATATTGACTATTTAGCTGCATATGGACCAATTATCACTGGTCATGCGCACCCACATATTACAGAAGCAATTACAAAAGCAGCTGAAAACGGTGTTTTATACGGAACTCCACATGAGCTTGAATTACATTTCGCAAAAATGCTAAAAGAAGCTATTCCTAGTATGGATAAAGTCCGTTTTACGAATTCAGGTACAGAATCTGTTATGACTACGATTCGAGTTGCAAGAGCATATACTGGCAGAACAAAAATTGTTAAGTTTGCTGGTTGTTATCATGGGCATTCAGATTTAGTACTTGTAGCTGCTGGTTCTGGTCCTTCAACACTTGGAACACCTGATTCAGCAGGAGTTCCGCAAAGTATCGCAAACGAAGTGATTACTGTTCCATTTAATGACGTTGAGGCATATGCTGAAACAATGGAAAAGTGGGGTCATGAAATTGCTGGAGTACTTGTCGAGCCAATCGTTGGAAATTTTGGTATCGTTGAGCCTAAAGAAGGATTCTTAGAGGCAGTCAACGAAATTACCCACAATCACGGGGCATTAGTTATTTATGATGAAGTTATTACGGCATTCCGTTTTATGTATGGTGGAGCACAAAATCTATTAGGTGTTGAACCCGATCTAACTGCTCTTGGTAAAATTATCGGTGGCGGTCTACCGATTGGAGCATATGGCGGTAAAAAAGAAATTATGGAAACGGTCGCTCCACTTGGTCCTGCATACCAAGCTGGTACAATGGCTGGAAATCCTGCATCGATCGCAGCTGGTATCGCCTGTCTTGAAGTATTAAAACAAGAAGGTGTTTATGAAGAACTAGATCGACTAGGTACTATTCTTGAAAAAGGCATTCAAGCAAAAGCAGATGAACATAATATTCACATAAAAATTAATCGTCTAAAAGGAGCACTTACGGTTTACTTTAACGTTGACGAAGTAACAAACTATGAAGAGGCTAAACTTTCTGATGGTGAAGTCTTTGGTCGATTCTTTAAATTACTATTAGAAGAAGGTATTAATTTGGCACCTTCGAAATATGAAGCTTGGTTCTTAACAACTGCTCATACTCAACAAGATATCGAGAAAACAATTGAAGCTGTCGGAAATGCGTTTCAAAAGTTAGCTATGATTAAATTATGATCTAAATGGGGTCACTACGAATTTTTGAAGTGACCTCATTTATTACATATATAATTCAGAATAATCAAAATTCTTAATTGTAAATAGGAGGTAATTACATGAATCAATTTAAATCACAATGGTCACCTAGTCTTTTTAAAGATTATACTAATCACGAACATGACGCTTGTGGAATTGTTGCTTTTATTAACAGGTCCTTATCTCAATCAAGAGAAACAGTAGATGTAGCATCCGAAAGCCTAAGGAAAATGAATCACAGAGCTGGTTTTACGAACGGTGAAGGTGATGGAGTTGGATTACAAACTGACATTCCTACACTCATTTGGGAAGAAAAGCTTGCAAGTGTTGGAATTAGCTCAGAAATTGTTTCTCATCCATCGTTTACAGTTGGCCATTTCTTTTTGGATGATCAACCAGATCAACAGAAACAATCATTACTTCAATTATTTGAAGAAAATGGTTATGAAACTCTATTTCATAGTACAAATCAAACAAACTCTTCTGCACTTGGCCCGATTGCATTATCAGTTGAGCCTGAGTTCTTACAGGTAGCCCTTCTACCTATCAAAAATCGCAATAATGCATCTCTCTTCGATCTCGCAAATATTATAAGTGAATTAACAAAAGTCACTGTTGTCTCACTCAGTCAATCTACAGTTGTTTATAAAGTAATGGGAACAATCGATACTTTATTATCATATTATTCTGATTTACAACATCCTAATTTCCAATCTTCAGTTGTAGTAGGTCATAACCGCTACTCAACAAATACAACATCATCATTTTCAAGAGTTCAACCATTTAGCATATTGGCTCATAATGGGGAAATAAATACAATTGAGCAATTACGAGTTGAGGCTAGACAAATAGGTGCAAATATTCAATACGGGAATAGTGATTCACAAGATGTCAACATTACCTTAGAAACACTTATTCACAAACACGGATATTCATTAATGGAAGCAATGGAATTATTATTCCCACCTGTACCAGCGGAATTTGAAGCAGACGAAAAGTACTCTTCCATTTTCCATACAATCAGAAGTGCATTCGGTCCTTACTGTCAAGGACCTGCTGGAGTTTTAACCCGAGAAGGAAATGAATTTGTAGCAAGTGTTGATGCATTAGGTCTACGTCCGGTTTGGTTATTAGAAACAAAAAACCATTATGTATTTTCATCAGAACAAGGTATTCTTTCTCCTGAAATCTTTATCGCTGAACCGCACGCATTATCACCTGGAGAAAAAATAGGAATTAATCTATCTAACCACTCGGCTCAGTTATTGCATCATAGTGAATTAGTTGAACTAGTTACTAGCAATCTGAATGAAAGATTGGGTATGAATCTTTCTACTAATCTTGCAAACTTAAACAATTTAGAGGATCATGCCCCCCCTACTATTCATCCATTTGAATACGGGGTATTTGGGTGGCATAAAGAGCAAATCCAGTTAGTTGAACAAATGGCCGAAAAAGGTGCAGAACCTATTCGCTCATTAGGTCACGATGCACCATTAGCTTGTTTAGATGAGGGTAGACGAAATTTAGCTGATTATATGAAAGAAACAGTGGCAGTTGTTACAAACCCTGCTATCGACCGTGATCGCGAGACTGAACATTTCTCTACTTCAGTCATTTTAGGAAAAAGACCATCAATTGTCGAAAAGGGCTCTGGTATCGTTTTATCCCTTTCTTCTCCGATATTAGGTGATGGATTTATTGGAAGAACTTTAAAATCAAATCGAGCACAAATTTCTTATGAAGAAATATTAAATGTTTACAACTTAGAAAATAAACTAATTAAAATAAATAGCACTTTTTCTAAAATGCCTCTTGAAGAAACCTTATCTCAATATAAGTATGAAGTAATTGAAGCAGTAAAGAATGGTGTTGAATGTATTGTAATTACTGATGAAGAAGCACATAAAAAAAATCAATTTTGGATTGATCCAGCTCTAATTACTAGTACAATTCATAATGGTTTAGTGAAGGCAAAACTAAGAAGAAATTGTTCTATTGTGCTAAAAACCGCTGCGGTTCGAAATCTGCATGACTTAATGGTAATGAAAGGTCTAGGTGCAGATGCGATTAATCCGTACTTCCTATTCGGTACAATTTCTGAAATAGATGCACCTGAAAAAATTATTAGCTTATATGACGTTTTAAATAAGGGAATTGAAAAAGTTATCTCTACGATCGGAATGCACGAGCTAAGAGGTTATGCAAAAATGTTTAGTAGTATTGGGCTTCACGAAAATGTTGCTTCAGCTCTAGGAATCATTAATTTCTTTGGAGAGAACGAGGCTACTGGTTTTAGTAAACTAGAAGAAGATGCTAAAAAGCGCTATGACGATTACAACTCACATAATTCTCAAATGCATAAGCCATTTCATGTTTTCCCAAGGATTTGGAAAGCGATAGGTGAAACAGCTCAAACAGGAAGCTATGAAACTTATCGACAAAAGCTAAATCAAATTGAAGAAGAGCGACCAACTGCTGTACGACATGCACTTTCGTTTGTCAAAAGTAGTTCTCCGATTGATTCAAATAAAGTTTCCTTAGAAGTCGGTACTCATTCTTTACCATTTATTATTAGCTCGATGTCATTTGGATCACAAAATGAAGTTGCATTTCGTGCTTATGCGGAAGGTGCAAATCGTCTTAATATGATTAGCTTAAATGGTGAAGGCGGAGAAATTCAAGATATGATTGGCAAATACCCTACTACTCGCGGACAACAAGTTGCCTCTGGACGATTTGGTGTAAATGCCCACTTACTTCATTCATCTAACTTAATTGAGATTAAAATCGGTCAAGGTGCAAAACCTGGTGAGGGTGGACATTTACCTGCTTCAAAAGTTACAAAAAAGATTGCAGAAACAAGACACGCTACACTTGGTTCAGATTTAATATCTCCATCAAATAATCATGATATATACTCGATTGAAGATTTAGCTCAAATGATTAGTGAAATTAAAGCAGTTAATCCAAATGCAAAAGTCGCAGTTAAAGTTCCAGTTGTACCAAATATCGGTACGATTGCAGTAGGTATTGCTAAAGCTGGTGCTAATTTTATTAATATCAGTGGATTTGACGGTGGTACAGGAGCAGCTCGCGTTCACGCTCTACAAAATGTAGGCCTTCCAGTAGAAATCGGAGTTCGTGCATCACATAATGCTTTGTTGGAATCTGGCTTACGTAACTCAGTTGAAATTTGGGCAGATGGTGGAATGAAAAGTGTAAATGACGTTGTAAAAATGATGATATTAGGAGCTAATCGCATCGGATTTGGTACATTATCTATGATTGCTATTGGTTGTACTACATGTCGTGGTTGTCATTTAGATACTTGCCATGTCGGTATCGCAACTCAAATTGAAACAGAAGTAGAAGCAATTCGTCATGGGTTACGTAAATTCACACCAAGACAGCTAGAGACTGCAGTTTCTAATTTAGTGCAATTTTTTAACGCATTTAAAGGTGAATTAGAAGAAATTGTTGGGTTACTTGGTGTAAGAAATGCACAAGATCTTGTAGGGAAAACTGAATTCTTACAACAAACGAGATTTTTAGATACATTAAATCTTAGTAATTTACTTTCCCCTGTTCAAATTGAGGATAAAGAATATGTTCTTTCAGATGGTGAATCTGCAAAATCGCTTCAAAAGAATGGTATTGGTGCTTATGCAAAAGTTGACAATGAATATCGCCATGCAGGAAGTTTATTAATTCATGATCTAGTTATTCAAAAGCAAACGGGTGGTACTGCTTCTCCAGTTGAGTTAAGTTTCGAAGAGCAATCCATCCCAGGAAATGGATTAGGAACTTATACAGTCGAAGATTACTCTGTTTATGTTCAGGGCGGTGCACAGGATGGTGTTGGTAAAACTGCACTTGGCGGAACAATCTTTATTAGTAAAGCTAAAGGCGCTAATGGTCAATACTTCGGTGGATCTGTAGGTAAATGTTTTGCATACGGTGCCCAAAAAGGACAATTTTTCATTCAAGGAAATGCAGATTCTCGCGCGGGAATACGTTTATCTGGAGCAGATGTTGTAATCGGTGGTCGCAATACAGAAACCCAATCAACATCAAAGAAGATAAGACTTGGGGCTCAAGCAAATATTAACGGATTTGCCTTTGAGTATATGACTGGTGGTCGAGCAATTGTTCTCGGTGATCCAGGCCCATGGATGTGTGCTGGTATGACCGGCGGAGTTATTTATGTCAGAAATTCTCCAGAATTAGGTCTTACTAAAGAAGCTTATCAAAATCGAATGGCTAAAGGTGCAAGTGTAAGTATTTTACCAATTGATGAAATTGGTAAACGAGACATCCAAGAATTACTCGAAAAATACAAATCACTTTTATCTCTTCATAATCAAAAAGAAGAAGCTCAATTCATCCAACAATTAGTCGAAAATATTCAAGAAAACTTTTTACAAATCCGACCTAAAAGAGAACAGGCAGATCCTTCTGTTTCAACAGAATAATGCGATTGAATTAATCATAAAAATTCATAGAAAAGAAACGTCTTCCAATAGACGTTTCTTTTTTTTGCACCTATCTTCAAGATGTTTTATTAAATTAAGGAAGTTTATTTAAAGCAAACTATTGAAAAATTATATGATTAGAGTTGAAGGTGCGAGATTCCTAAGGGAGTAACTTGACAGAGAGACCCGCAGGCGTCCCGAGGAGGCTCATCGTACGCCTCACTAAAAAGCGACCTTCCAGGAGTGAAAATCGACGAATTCTTTTTTATAACTCTTTCCTAAAAGGTTGCTGTTTTTAAAAAGATTTTTAAAGCAAACTGTAAATAAAGAATATAATTGGAACGGAAGGTGCGAGACTCCTGTGGGAGTAGCGGGACAGGTGAGACCCCGCAGGCGTGCCGAGGAGGCTCATCGCACGCCCCACGGAAAGCGAGCATCCCGAAGTGGAAATCGACGAATTCTTTTTTTATAACTCTTTCCTAAAAGGTTGTTGTTTTTAAAAAGATTTTTAAAGCAAACTGTAAATAAAGAATATGATTGGAACGGAAGGTGTGAGACTCCTGTGGGAGTAGCGGGATAGGTGAGACCCCGCAGGCGTGCCGAGGAGGCTCATCGCACGCCCCACGGAAAGCGAGCATCCTGAAGTGGAAATCGACGAATTCCTTTTTTAACAGAAACAAAGTTTACTTAAAAGACTACTAAAGTATCTGCGATTTAAGAGAAATATTTTAAATTTCTCCACTAAAAGGAAACTCACTAATTAATTAAGGTTTCTTTCTTTATTTGACAAATAATTTAAACTTTTTATTTCTTCCATTATTTAACTTAATTTCTTAAAAATATATATTGATAATGCGTGTAGTTCATTGTATAGTAACAAGAGTTTCCAAAAAGATAAACGGACTTTAATTTTTGGGAGCATCATTTAACAAATAGTAGATTCATATTATTATAGTTGAATGTTCTTTATTCAATACAAGTTCATTGAGCTAGACAAACAAAAGGAGTACTACAATGAGATTAGGAGCGCGTGTTTTAAAAACTGGTATAGCCATTACGCTCGCCATTTATAGCGCGATATTTTTTGATTTATCAACTGCTTCAATTGCAGGTATCTCTGCTATTTCGGCAATGAAATCGTCAGTAAACCAATCGTATCAATCACTGATTGAACAACTACAAGCTAACTTTATTGGTGCATTACTTGCGATTATTGCTGTTATTACTTTAGGTAATAATCCAGTTATTATAGGATTCACCTGTATTATCGTTATTATTATTACACTAAAACTTAAACTAGAAAATACAATTGCAACAGCTCTTGTAACAGTTGTCGTTATTATGGAAGTTAGTACAAGTAACGAAAACTTTGCCATATTTACTTTTGACAGAATTTCAGCAGTAATGATTGGTGTACTTGCAGCTTCGTTTGTAAACATCTTCTTAATGCCACCAAACTACGAGAAAAAATTATCTCGTGGTATGATTTCAATAACTGAACAAACAAATAAGTTAATGATGATGGCTTTACACAAAACTGTAAGTCATACAGGATTGAAAGAAGATATTTATCAATTAAAAGAAATCATGCGAAATGTCACGAAAATATATCGATTATATAAAGAAGATCGAATTATTATTGGTCGTAAGAAAAAAGAACATGAAAAATCTAGAAAAATTGTATTGTTTAGACAGATGCTTCTAACTGCGGATAACGCATTTGATACGCTAAAAGCATTAAATCGATTAGAATATGAAATCAATAGTAGTCCAAAAGAATTCCAAGAGATTTTAAAAAATGAATTGACTTGCTTAATGCAATATCACGAGCATGCCTTGATGAAACTAATCGGGAAAGTTAATGTAGAACAAACTTCTCCACTTCATAGAGAAGAGAATATATTAAAAGATAAATTAATGAAGGCATTTTTAGATCATCATGATTTAAATGATGAAGAAAAACAAAGAACTTGGTTGCATCTTTTCCAAATCGTTTCTGCTATCTTAGAATATAGTGAAAATGTTGAACACTTAAACACACTTGTTGATAGTCATCAAACTTATCACAAGGAATATCAGTTGCAAGTTGAGCAACAAGAAACAATGTAAAAAATCATATAAAAAAAGCCTCCTAATGATATTATCCCCTTATAGTAGACACTCAAAAAAGCCTATCCGATAAAAAGGATAGGTAGTCTACTATAGGGGGATTTTATTATGGCTTTTAAAGGATCAAA
>Ga0102589_1003984_pt1 | contig 14391 bp, 7 predicted proteins | sample AraplaMF_Col_mLB_FD_76858 | JGI IMG/M metagenome (GOLD analysis project Ga0102589, IMG submission 76858) | Arabidopsis root microbial communities from the University of North Carolina, USA - plate scrape MF_Col_mLB | ecosystem: Host-associated > Plants > Roots > Endosphere | place: USA... | reverse complement strand
CAAATGACGATGACGGTCAGAAGAGGGAGGCCGGGATCGAGGGAAGTGAACAGCGCCATGCAAGGCGTGTCTCCAATCTAGTCATGCTGCGGAGGGGACTGCTGTTGGTAACCGGTGCTTTGTTTGCCTATCTATGCATCTGGTTCAACAGCGATTGGATCACGAATGATACCAACACCACAAAAAGACAATTTGGCACTATGATGGCAACGACATCAACCGATTCACGGTCGAACGAGTCTACTATTAAGGAAGAGGATCAAGAAGCCACCGTAGTTAAGCTTGCTAAATACGACAAGAAGGATACGGCTCCCCTAATAGGTAGGTTGCCCCATAATTCTACAGTTATTCAAAAGAACTACGAAGTCATGGAGATTAGTGGGGATCAAAGCTTCTTTGCGCTGCCAGAAGGATACGTCGCTTTAACGTTCGATGATGGTCCGTCGGTATATACGAAGAAGATCGTGGATATTCTGATGGAACATAGAGTGGCGGCGACCTTTCTTTTTGTTGGAGAAAATGTGAAACGACACTCGGATGCGGTCATCTATGCGAGTGAGCACGGTATGTCGGTCGGGAATCATTCCTGGGATCATAGTGTGCTTACAAAGGCAGGCGGTGAGAAGCAGGTCAAGAATCTAGCGAAGACCTCCAGCCTTATTGAGTCGAATACCCATAATCCTGTTACCTTATTCCGTCCCCCATACGGTGCTGTTAATGGTAGTCTCATTACCAGCGCGAAGGAACAGCAATTGAAGGTTTTAATGTGGAATCGTGATCCTGAGGATTGGCGCGCGAAAAAGCCGGAGGACATCATCAAGTATTTCGAAAAAGTAACACCTTCCGGGGGTGTGTATGTGCTTCATGAACACAAGAATACGGTAGAGGCATTGCCGGCTATTATCGAGTTATTGGAAAAGGCCAACCTGAAATTTGTTACGTTCAAGTAATTGTGCCAGTACGCTTAGGTGTCTGGCATCGACTGACGTGCAGGAATGATGGAAGGGCATCCTAAATAGGGTGCCCTTATTCGTATTAATTCGCCGTTAGCCTCGGAGATAATACGGATGGCAAATAAGACCCGTTAAGCAATCGGGTATAGCTTAGTTTAAGGATGTGACTGGTACTAAGGGAACAGTTCTAATCATATTCCTAAAAAAGGAATCAAGAGGAGGGAGTGCTGAAGTTAGTTGATACAAGTTAAGGTTAGTTTACGGCCCATTGTAAGTAAGATAAATATGCCCACTGTTTTGAAAACAGCTATACTCCCGGGTGATTCCATTGAGAGTCTATTTTTTGCGACCCAGGTAGGAGAGATCTTTTACATACGAAACGAAGTTATAAGGACTTTTCTAGATATTAGCCCGCGAATCATGAAACTAGGAGTTTCTAGTGGAGGATATGATGAACGGGGATTGCTAGGGCTAGCGTTTCATCCCGAATTTTATTATAATGGTCTATTTTATCTCCATTATTCAGTAGCTGGAACCCAAGGACCAGGTGCTCTTTCAGGTGCTTTTGAATCTTTTAAGCCTAACCCGTGTGATCCCATAACTTTAAACCTAAGGTGGACAAATAGAGAAGCGCAATATGATCATATTGATACAGTTGAAGAATGGATGTTACAACCGAATGGTCAACCTCAAAAACGACGGACATTACTTAACGTAAGAAGACCATTTTTAAATCATAATGGTGTCAATAGCTTAAACTTTTCACCTGAAACAGGAAAACTTGTTTTAACAACCGGAGATGGTGGATCAGGCTATGATCCATTTAATTTAAGTCAGGATGATATGGAAATCGCCGGCAAAATTATTGAAATTGATGTAGTGAAGAATACATTGATTTATAATCCACCCGTCGTCACACGTTTTAATGAACTTCCCGTACCTATTCAGGATACGCTTACGGTCATTGCCAAAGGAGTCCGCAATATACCAGGTATTTCATTTCAAAGGTTCTATAATCAGTATATCAAATATGTGGGAATTGTCGGACAGGATTTGGTAGAGTCGATTTATTCATTCGTTCATCATCAACCAATACCGGTTACCCAGCTTGTTCAAGCTTCTGTAATGAATTCTGAACCTGACCAAGAAGGATTTATTAACTTTGGCTGGCGAGGGTGGGAAGGTGCTTTTCCTACTTCGATGATTAGGGGCTGCTCTGCAAATCCAACTTTGGATGAGAAAACAATTGCTTATTACAACGAAGCAGTAAAAACTTCAGTGAGGCGTCTTCAGCCTTTAACGAGTTATTTTCATAAAGAGCCAAGGCCCGATAAATTTGGAGGAACTGCACTTACAGGAGTCCAGCCGTATATGGGGAATGGAATCCCCGATTTGACGGGAAGCGTTGTGTTTACCGATCTTGCTCGGAATGAAGGATCTCACCCTCCAGTTAGAGGGGTTTTAGCTTATACCAGGGTAATAACAGATTGCAAACTAAATGATTTTAGTGTTATTGAAACTGATTATGATTTTGGATCTCGATCAGCTTATTATGTTAGCCTGGGAACGAATTTGGATCAAACCAGACTATATTTAGGGGTTTATGGCTCTATGAAAGTAGCTGATTTTAACCAAGGTACCGTTTTTGAAATTGTTCCATAGCAAGAGAATAGCCCAACCCGTCCGCTGTCAGCGTTCGGATTGGGCTATTTTTGCGTTTTCCGCTTACTTGTAAATCTTGTTCAAGATGCGGTACATGAACACAGCGACTTCCGCTCTCGTGGCGTTTCCTTCAGGGTTCAGCGCCTGACCGTCGCCTTGAATCAGACCTTCCTTAATCATTCCGGCCAGACTGTCCGCCGCATAAGCAGCGACCTTCGTATGATCCGCGAAACCGGTTAACGTCTCGGTGCTTGCGGTCATTTTCAAGTTTCTGGCCGTACTCAGCGCTCTTGCCGTGATCGTAAACATATCCTGGCGGGAGATTTTTTCTTTTGGATTAAAGATCCCGTCGCCGGTTCCTTCGATGATGTTTAATGCCTTGGCCGTGCCCAGCGCTTCGTAGTAGTAATCGTCGCTGTTCACGTCCTTGAAGTTGCCGGTTACGGTAGCGCTCAGCCCAAGCGTTCGAACGAGCATGGCAACGAAATCCGCTCTTGTAATGTTCAATATCGGGGCGTACGTGCGCTCATCCATGCCCTGAATGACGCCGCGCGCCGCCAAAGCATCGATCGACGGCTTAGCCCACGCATAAGCCGCAATATCTGCAAAGGTCTTGTCGACAACCGCTACGGCATAGGTGCTGAAGTGCTTCACTTCCAGGCGCACCATTCCTGTCGCTGCATCGTAGATGCTGCTCGGTAACGGAATTACACGGCCCGTTGCATCGATGTATTGGACGACAATGCTACCTGGGTTCCCCAGTTCTGTCGCCGTCGGCTTATACGGAATGGCAATCCGTACGACCGTATCCGAATTGTTCCACGCGCGGCGCGTCCCTTTCTCCATGACCTCTAGATTAATGATCGGACGGCTGCCGATTTCTTTCCGGGCGTTAGTGTTTAGTGAAGTCGGGTCAACCTTGCTAATGATGAAACTCACGAAGTCGGTATCCAATACGTTCTTATCCTTCAGGAAATCCGAAGGTAAGGTGATGATGCCGATCGGCGTCACGATCTCAATCTTGTTGTTCGACGTCGGCTTATTCACTGACTTCTTAGGCAGCGATACTTCCACGTGGTTCGCATTAGGTGCACCCTTCACTTCGACGCGGACCACTGTAGCGCCATCGGTGTCTGGTTTAGCATCCTTCTGTGCATTCTCCATATCTTCCGCACGAATCGTGACGCTCGCGGTTCCCGCATCGACCTTCGCTTCTACGGAGATATGGCCTGGCGTTACCGTCGCCTTACCCGGCTTCACAGCCGGAGGTGGCGTATTGGTATTGCCCGACGTTCCCGGCGTGCTGGAACCCGGGCTATCGTCCCGTTCTTTGACAATCAGCTCCAGCTGCGCGTATTTGGTCGGGTCCATCTGGCTCGCAGCGCGAATGAACACCGTTCCCGGGTTTAATGCGGTAACCAGACCTTTGTCGGTGACATTCGCAATGCCCTTCGTACCTTCCACCGACCAGATGACGTTTTTGTTAAGCACGTTCTCAGGCAGTACTTTGGCAGATAACTGCAGCGTCTCTTCTGCCTTGATCACCGCAATCTTCTCGCGATCCAGCCAGACCTCGGTAACCGACGGATTGGTTGGTTTGTCTGCTTCTTCCACGGTAAGCTGGAAGTCTGCGTATTTCGTCGCATCCGCTGCGCTCATCGCGCGGATCGTTCTTGCCCCTGGTGAGATGGCCTTCACCAGACCGTTCTCGGTGACGTCGGCCACTAGCTTCGACGCATCGCCGTATACGGACCAAATGACGCTCTTATTCGGCACATGCTCCGGCAGCACCGTAGCGTTCAATTGCAACTCTTGCCCGACCTTCAATGTACCGCTCGTCTGATCTAGACGCACCTCATCCACGTGAATCTCCGGCAATCGATCTACCGTAATGACGCTGTCGGCGTATACATTGCTCAATACGCTCGTCGCCCGAACGACGGCGTTTCCTAAATTGTGGGCAGTCACCAAACCGTCTGCTCCCACCGTAACAACATTGTCCGCAGAAGAACTATAAACGGACCATGTTACACTCTTGTTGCTGGCATTCTCCGGCAGCACGGTAGCGTTTAATTTGATACTCTCATTCACGGCCAGATTGACCTCCGGTGAATCAATGTCGACCGACTTCGTCGGAATTTTGAGCAGTCTAAACTCATCGACCACGCGATCGTTGATTGTCTTGACGACGAATTTCATCTCATCGCCATCGATCTCAGCAGCGACATACATCTGCACCTGCTCGCCATCGGTCACCTTCTGCCAATCCCTTGCCCATACTTGATAGAACTTTGGCCCAGACGAGCCGCCGACGATATAGGTCGTTCCTTCACCATCACCGACCGGCTTTTTGTCTTTCATCGGATAAGTCCGCACATACACGTGATCATGGCCATTCATGACAAGATCGACTTGGAACTCGTCAAAAATCGGTGTCCATGTGTTACGGATATGCTCGGAATCGTACATGCTGCCGTACGGTCCGCGGTGGAAAGCGACGATCTTCCATTTCTTGTCGGTTGCAGCTAGATCTTTACGCATCCATTCTTTTTGCTGCTCGAAATCATATTCACTATTCAACACGACAAAATGAGCATTCTTGTAATCAAAGGAGAAGTTGCTTCCTTTGAGACTATCAATCCCGTTCTGCGGGTGATTGAAGTGCGCGAGGTAATCTTCCGTTTTGCGTGTACCGGTCACTTCATGATTGCCGACAACAGGCACGATGGTCGTCTGCATCAGGGTATCTTGAGCGGCATTGAACCACATGTTCCACTCGTTTTCCTTAAAGCCGTCCTCGACCAAGTCGCCGCCCTGCACGACGAACTCCGTATCCGGATTGTCCGCCATCGCTTTTTTCAGAATATCGCCCCACAGCTTGAAGCCTGCTTCATTCGAAGCCTGCGAATCTGCGAGGAAAATGAACTTGGTTTTCTCACCGGTCGCTGCCGCCGTCTGGAACGATCCGGTCGAGCTGTAATTACCATGACCATCACCAACGCGGAACACATAGTGCGTTCCCGGCTCTAAGCCGCTCGCGACGGATTTATGAACCCGAACGGTTCCTGTCTCCGTTGTGGTGAACAAGTAGCTGCTGCCGTCGAATCGCAGCACGTTCGATGCGTTGAAATCCGTAAACTCTGACTTCTTCACAACCTCCAACACTGTATCGGCCGTAGCCGGGTTTGTATGCCATGTAAAGGCTTTGGAGGTCGTCGTGTCCGCTCCCATCGTCACGCTGACGTTGCTCGGAATCGGGTTGCCCGCTAGCGGCGATACTTTGAACTTCAGGATCGGGCTGTATTGTTCGCCCTTCACCGCTTGGAGCCGGTATTCCTTCACTTCGGAAGTAAGCGTCTCCGTAACCAGCGTACCTTGAGCGTCTGTCTCGCCGATTTCGGAACCGTCAACGACGGTGACTTTTACTCCTTCAACCGGAGCCCCGCTCTCGTCGACGATTTTGAACGTGGTAGGCATCCCTTGCACGATGCCATGTTCATCCCAGCTTAGCTGCAGATGGTGCTTCACGGCCGCTTCCACCGGCAAGCCGAAGAAGCCGAAGCTCGTATCGCCTTTATCTTTAAAGGTAATGGCCCCCGATTTAAAAGCAATCTTGACCGTATCCTCAGCACCTGGCTTAATACGGTATTGAATCTGGCCGAGAAGATCCTGGTCCGTCAAACCTGCCGTATAGATATTGTTAAAGCTCAACTTGACGGTGCCCGCAGACTCGTCGATCTTCGAGACGAGTTGGCTTTCTGACAGCTTGCCGCCTTTTATCACGTTCAAACCATCAACCTTCGTCGGATCAAGGCTGAATTCCATCGTTCCATCCTGGATATCCGCTGCTTTCATCGCTTTAATATCAACGGTATACGTATTTCCTGCATAGACGGTTGTCGGAGCATCGTAGACGATCCTCGACGAGCCCGTATCGACTGTGAATGTCCATTCTTTCTCCGTCACGTTGCCAGACAAGTCTCTGATCTTAATCTTCGCGAGGTGAACCCCGTCAGCTAGCGGCACGTTCGGCGTGTAGTGAATTTGTCCTTTCGGTGGATACAGCGCATGCTGCACCAAGATACCGTCGACGTAGAAGCGGATTTTGTCCGGATCGATCAGCGTCGTTCCCGGATGGGTCACAGGATCGTACCCGAAATCTTCGCCGATCGCTTCAATATTCGGCGTATTCGTTGTAATCGTGCTACCTTCCGCAGGTTTGAAATTTTTCAGAATCGGCGGATCCATATCGTCGTTGGTAGGTCCGTATACCGCCCGGATCTGGTCGATGTAGAGGACGCCTGCCGTTTTGTTGTCGTTTTTCGTCTCCATGTAGCGCACAGGCTGATCCATGCGCAGCGGAAGCGGACGCCCTTTCGGTACAGCGGCCTCTAGGTATCGCCAGCCTGTAAAATCGACACCGATCGTCTGATCTACGTAATCAATGCCGACGGCTGCCCCGTTGCCGTCGCGGATTTGTCCGCGCAGCCAGTGCTTTTTCCCATCACCGTACACCCAGAGGCCAATTTTCTCCGGATAGCCGGGAATTTGAATATTGCTCTCCAGATCCTTCGCTGCGATATAAGCGCCGGACGTTCCAATTGTCTCGGTGAAATCGTACTCCAGCTTTGCTGCTTTGTTGCCTAGACGGACGAAGTCTTCATCGGTCTCTTCACTAAGCTTAACGCTCTTGTAACGTGCGCCGGAGGCCAAATATTTGCCCGTGCCGTTCTCGAAATCCTCCAACACAACCGGTGGAAGTCCTACCTTAACGTCCATCGCCGTCTCAACGTTGTTGTATTTCACGATAATTTTGCCGCTCTGCTCCGTCTCATTCGTAGCGGTAAATATGCCGTTCTCATCGATGCTCCCGATTTGCCCTTCTACATCCCATACGAATTTGTTGTTCTGCGCTTGAATGAGCTGCCCGTTTCGGAGGGCACTCACGGATAGCGTGAATTTTTCGCCTGAGGTGAAGGTTTTCACGGCGTCAGGGAATTTCAGCTCCGTTAACTCGTCTACTACTTCCACTTGCCCGATGCCATTCAATCCGCCTGCGGTCGCCGTAATTTCCGTTGTTCCCGCCCGATTGCCGGCTGTAAATTTCCCTGCGTTATCGATCGTTCCGAGAGGGGCATTCAGACTCCATGCCGGCGTTCCGCTGATCGAAGCGGGATGGCCGTTCGCATCCACGGCAGCTGCCTTGAACGCAACGGAAGAGCCGACCAGCACGCGCTCCAAGTTCGGCTGCACGACCAGCTTGGATGCGGCGCCTTCCGGCGCTTTGTTCACGAGCAGCAGCCCGTTCGCCGTCTTCCGCTCCGAGCCGTCGGAAGGCCGGTTCAGGATTTGGCGCTTCGTATCGCCGGGCAGCTTGGCGACGAACGTCGCGGAGCCGCCGCCGTCTAAGCACAGCGCGTTCACGGCGCCCATATCCTTCATGATCTTGCCCAGATCGTCGTAAGACACGCCTTCGCTAAAGCCCGGGGCTCGGCCGTCGATTTCGACCATGATGATCGAACCGTCGGCCTTGGTGCCGATCCCGACCCGCGGATACAAGGCTTTGTCTTCGTGGGTTTGGGCTACGCCGTCCTTCACCAGCATGAAGACACCGCCCATCGCCATCTTGACGTCTTTCCATTCATCTTCCAGCTCGAAGTTGGCCATAACCTCGTCGCCGATGTTCAGTCCGGCCAGCTCGGTCCGGTATTTGCCCGATGCGGACAACACGACTTGACCAGCCTTCAGAGGTGTATTTCCTTTACCCTTATGTATCTCAGCCACTTTGAGCTTCAAGCTCTTGCCGCTCTTCACTTCGCCTTCCAGCACGTCGAGCACAACCTCGTCGCCGAGATCGTTCGTCATCGTCGAAGTATGGAAGGATGAGGTATATAGCATGAGTTCTTCGATATTCGTATCTCGTATCCGATTGATGTGAGAGATCGGTACCGTCTTGCCCCCGATCGTAAGCGTACGGCTCAGATCCGGGCTCAAGCCGTAAATGGTCGTGCCGTCATTCTTCAGGCCGAAGGCAAGCCAACTCCATTTCTCCGGCGGACTGGTCAGAATCTCGCCGTCCCCCATGAACAACCCGAGCGGAACGCCGGTCGCCATATCGTAAAAGTCGCCGTTGATGGCCGCAATGACCCGGTTCCCTGGGGCGTCGGCGTCGTCGGCCATTTTGGTTACACCCTGCATCCCGTATACTTTGCCGTTTGTTTTGCCCGGCTGTAGGTCGAGCATCGTATTCTTCGGATCAAATTCGACAGAATGAATTTTCTCCAAGCCCTGCGGCAGCTTCATCTCCTGCCAGGTGTACTTCGCACCCGGACTGAGCTCCATTTGGCGCGAATCCAGAACTTGTCCGAATGCCGTCTGTGGACTATCAGATGCTAGAGCTTGTCCCAAAGGAGAGACCAAAGAGAACATGATAATAAGGTTGAGACATATTGCGATGCTACGTGTCTTTCGTTTCATCTCGTTTCTTTTCCTCCTTGCTAGATTCTAGTCGTCTAAATGACGTGTCCTAGTATAATATGCAAGGCCGGAAAAGTAATGAACCGTTCTTATTGTTTCTGAGCCGATTTTCTTCTTAACGAAATCTTTAAAAGCCACCTCAAATTCCAAGGCTTCTCCGGTACTCCCCCGGCGTCATATGTACGGCTTGCTTGAATACTCTATTAAAATATTGCAGCGTGTCATACCCTACTTCGTCGGCCACTTCGTAAATCTTCAGGTTGGACTGCAGCAGCAGCTCCTTGGCCTTCTCGATTCGGACGCGGTTCAAGTAATTGACGAACGAATAGCCGGTATATTTCTTGAACTGCACACTGAAATAAGAGACGCTCATGCCGAAGCGCTCGCTGACCTCAGCCAGCGTATGATCGCTGCGGTAGTTCTCCCGGATATAGTCGCAGGCCCGCTTTACGTTCAACTTCACGCTGCTATCGGCCGGCGAAGCAGACTGGGCGATCCAGAATTCGCACAGCCTCTGAAAATAAGCGACAGCCTCATCTTCGCCCTCCCATGAGAAAGGTTCGTCGAATTCAAGCCCGCGTTTCTTGAGAGTGTAATGCCATTTGGCATAAAGCAGGCGGAACAGGCCCAGCCTCTCTCCCTGCTGGCCCTCCTCGAAGCTCTGTATTCTTCGGATCATCTCGGCGTGCCTCTCGATGAACTCGCCCGGCTGAAGAAGATCCAGCCTCTCGAAAAACTGCTGCGCTTGCACGAACTCGCGATGCGCGCCGTGGAAATATACCACTCGCTCTTCCGCCCGCCGCAGTGCCCGCCGCAGCTCTTCGCCCTTCACCGGCTTTTGTAAATAATCGATGGCGCCTGCTTGCATGGACTGCCGGACATAGTCGAAGCGCGTGCTGTCGCTCAGTATGATCGTTACTACGGGAATACGCTGTTCGTACACCTGTCTCACCAAGGCAAGTCCTTCAAGCCGGGGCAGCATAAGATCGGTCAGGAGAAGTGTGGGCCAGCCCTGTTCCATCAATCGTAATGCTTCTTCCCGGTCACACGCCTCCCCGACGACGATATGCCCCATCCCTTGCACCATTTTTTTGATTGCCGCACGTTTATCCGCATGAGGCTCTACAATTTGTACATGAAGCACCGCTGATGCCCTCCCCATTCTCCGATTTGGAGTCCGCTCGTTCGTATCTAACGTTTCTTCGGCTGAATGGTTCCAGGAAGTGAGCGCCTTTGCAAAATCTTTAGAAAGGAACAGTAGGACAAGTGGGCTTTATTATTTTAGCTGAGCAGCTCGATTATGGCTTCTTCTTCCCTTGCTCTTACAATATCTAGTGGAGTTTGTCCGTCGTTATCCAAAATGTTTTTGTCGTATTGCTGTTGCAGTAAATGACCTAAGTGAGACGGATTCCTTTGTAGAACGTTTACAATCCATCGGCTATGAATACGTATCAAAAGAGAAATATCCAAAGCGTAGATTCTTTAGAAAAGGTGAATGGAGGAAAGGAACGCATCATTTGTGTTTAGATACATTACGGTGAACCACATCCTAAATAGAGGGAAGTTTTTGCAAATAGTTTACTGTTCTGATTACAATAGCGCCTTAAGCTCGCGTTGAAATTTGTACATTCGCGATACTGTCGGGATAACCCGTTTAGCCAATCGAATGCCTCCAATCCTAATGTTTCGGACCACATGGTAAGGAGTAGATAAAAGTGCATGCAGGAGGGATATTTCAGCAGAGCTTAATTGTCGGTATCTCTGATAATAGTCGATCCACCGAAGCATCTCCGTACCGTTCCAAACAAAATTTCGATGGAGAATATGGGACAAATCCTTCATTCTTGTGTGGAGAGAACTGTTATCAAAATCGATCAAGTGTAATTTTCGCCGTTTGTCTTTAATCAGATTCGGATAATTGTAGTCACCGTGTACAAACGCGCTAACCTTTTGCTCTGTATCAATCGCCTCTAAAACTTTTGGCTGTTGCAAATGGTCCAGCGCTTCCTCGCAAAGCGCCATTAAATGTCCTGTATGTTTATACCGGCCAAGTAGTTTTGTATATTCCGAAACTTCGTGGTTCAGTCCTGAATAACGGATTCTTGCAACCGGAGCTTCGGCTGCAGGAAATCCTTCAGCAATGGAATGGAACCTGGCCAAAGTTCTAATCCCATTCTTTAAGTCCATTCTCCTTGTAAAGTCCGGTCTCTGACCGTTTACCCAATTTGTTAACGTATATGAAATGCCATCATGGGTCATGTAGGCGAATTGCTCCACCGTAGGAAAAACCTTTTGACCGCGGGCAAATCCGTGCTCATCCATGCAGGATAAGATTTGGGTAATAAAACGGACCTCCTCTTCCGGGAAGACGTAACTTTTTAAGCAGAAGTCCGCATCAGCGGTCCGAATCATATAAACATCTTTTATTTTATAGGAGCTTCTTATTTTGATTCCATATATTTGTTCCACCTTTGATCTAATGGACACCATTTTACATATTCACTTCCCCTTACTGATTTGTCCATTCATTCAATAAATCCATTGCTTTCAATCGGAAAAAGGGTTTTATAGCATAGGTTCTACTAAGCTTATTAACCTGGACGACGGCGTTTTTTCGGTACTATGACGCAATCGAGTCCGAACCCAATGGGGTCAATTCGAAGCGGCGGGCAATTTTGTGAATTCGGGTTTTTGTATAGGGATTTTCCATGGGGCGACCTCGATTCTTGAATGAGGTTTGTTTAGCTAGATTATTCACTGAGGGGAAGGTTTGTATGGTCAATCGCCAAGAGGCAATTAAAAACTTGCCGTAACAGACAGCGCGGTGAACCGTATCACAAATAGTGGCAAAGCGGCTTTGTAATTTTTCGTATAGTCCGCGCCATAACGCCCTTAGTGTATATTATCGAATGTTGGAGGTCGCCCTGAAGGTAAAAGTATTGATTTTTTGATTGATAATGATTATCATTATTATCGTTCAACGAATCCATTAGGGGACAATTATCATTTTCATTACACAGGGGGTAATTTTATTTATGGCTGCACAAGGAAATTACGTCGAAGAGGATTCCATCCTAGATAGTATAGAGGAATTACGACTCAAGCTAGATACGGCGAAATCTTCATACGATTCGGAAATCAGCGATTTGAAAGAGCATATTCAGCATTTACACCAACATCTTATCGAGCTTCAGGCTATGTTAAAAAAAGATAAAAAAAATAAACTCACATTCGGCTTTCCACACTTGAAATTCAACTGGTATAAATTTTTCAAAAGCTCGCATCTTTTTCTTGGGTTAAGCACCTCTCTTTTGTGGATTAGCATCAGTATTGTTGGCATCATTGTTCGACATCCCGCTTTTTTTGGAGTCAATGCAACGGTATCTAGTTTAAATTCTGGCGTATTTATTTTCGGAGACACAATAATTAACTTATCTTTCCTGTTAGATCTAGCAGCGATCAGCTTGTTGATTCTTACTTTTACCGGTATCGGACTGTGGTATTATCCGAAAAAAATAAAAAAGAGAAAAGATAAAATGAAAATCGAACCCGCAAAAAGAGTAGCCTAGTGAGACGTTCATAACCGAGAAAAAGAGCTGTCCCATAAGTTATCGAATACATGCAGCAAATGCTTAGCAAGAGCAAAAACCGCCTGTTCGCATAAGTAAAAAAGCGGTGAATGACATTGATGAACTCATTGATTTTTAAGAAATATATGGAGGGTGCGTTTTCCCCGAAATGCATACCTCTACTCACTGGATACCTTCTGGTTCTGTGGATCTTTATGCGTAAGATGGTTGAAAATTCCACTATTCTATGCAATAATCACTGGCGTGATAAACAGAAATAATTCTACAACGTCTCAATAAAGAAACGGGGGAATCAAAGGCTGATGAACATATCAGGTATCCGATACGAACGCTTTAGTGAAAAAGATTATAATGCCGCCAGAGAATTATTAAGCTATGACGTCGATGCGAGTGAAGACATCCTTCGGGTGCTTGCTGAAGAACCGGAACTGTTTATTACCGCGTTTATTGAGGATAAGCTTGTTGCACTGGCCCAAGTGAACGAGCCTGCAGCTCAGTCCTATTTGACGGTGTTCGTCGCTCCTCCGTTCCGCAGGCAAGGAATCGGTACTGCCATGGTAAAGTATGCTGAAAACGAATTGCGAGCGGGCGGATCCCAAATGGTCAGGTGTTCCTTTCGTGCCGGTCATCAATCATCTCTTGCGTTTGCGCGCAAGCTCGGTTATGACGAATACTTTTCATCGGCTTATATGCAGCGAACCGGCGATCTCTTTCCCATGGAGGAGCTTCCGGTGAGGCTGTATACGGATGAAGACTATCTTCCCACTCAGTCGCTGTATGCCACAGCTTTTCATGAAATGCGCGTCCGTGTTGGGTGCTTTCCTGATTCTGTGATTGCAGAGCCCAGTGAAAAAGGACGAAGAGCATGGATAGAGGATGCGGAAAACAGTTTTGTCTACGAAATAAATGGGGAAATCGTCGCTTATAGCCATCTTTGTGGTCATGAAATCAGCAGTATTTCCGTCCGTACAGACTTTCAGGGGCAAGGGATCGGAAGAAAGTTCGTGATGTATTTATGCAACGAGATCTATCAGCGTGGCAGCGCAACCGTCGACCTTTGGTGTGTCGTCGGGAATGATGCCAGAAGTTTGTATGACAGCCTTGGATTTAAGGAAAAGTATGTTAAGGAATTTATGCGGAAAACGCTCTGATCGGTATATCCGATTTATCGGGGGGTTGCACCTCCTTGCAGGTACCATACACCCCTGCGCTGGAGCAATCGTTGGTCCTCTTCCATTTTGAACAATTTACCAAATGAACATAAATTGTTTTCATAAGAAAAAGATACTACAATATAATTGATCAGTGGAGTAATGCAGCTTAGACGAATTCATTAAGAAAGTTCATAATGACTTTGGAGAGCGCTTACAAAATGAAGCTGGCGTCTACTTCGTCATTGTAAGATTTTGCAGCTTGTCCAAAATAACAGCTAAGAGAGTAGCAGAGGGAAGGGGAACTGCAATGAAAAACAATGAATTAAAGAGGGGTCTCGAAGCGCGTCATATTCAAATGATAGCTTTGGGCGGCACAATCGGTGTCGGGTTATTTATGGGCTCTGCAAGCACGATCAAATGGACAGGTCCATCGGTAATGCTTGCGTATGCCATTGTCGGGATTTTTATATTTTTCATCATGCGCGCAATGGGGGAAATGCAGTACGTAGAACCGAGCACGGGGTCATTTGCGACCTTTGGCCATAAGTACATTCA
>Ga0102589_1003981_pt1 | contig 14403 bp, 20 predicted proteins | sample AraplaMF_Col_mLB_FD_76858 | JGI IMG/M metagenome (GOLD analysis project Ga0102589, IMG submission 76858) | Arabidopsis root microbial communities from the University of North Carolina, USA - plate scrape MF_Col_mLB | ecosystem: Host-associated > Plants > Roots > Endosphere | place: USA... | reverse complement strand
GAAGAGTTTGGGCAGCTTCTTGATCTGCCCGGAGGCCAGCAGCTCGCTGAAACCGATATGGCAGCCCAGCACATTGCTACCGGCGCCGGCCGGGATGATGATGTTGTCGGGCGCCTTGAAGCCCAGGTCTTCCCAGAGTTCATAGGCGATGGACTTGGTGCCCTGCAAAAAGAAGGGGTGCCAGTTGTGGCTGGCGTAGAAGATGTTTTCCGACTGGCGAATCGCCTCGTATTCGGATTCTTCGCGCGGGCCTTCGACCAGCTGCACCTCGGCACCGAAAGCGCGTATCTGCGCGACCTTGGGCAGCGGTGTGTAGCTGGGCGCGAGGATCTTGACTTGGATGCCGGCCGCCGCGCCCGCGGCCGCAATCGCCGCGCCGCCATTGCCCGAGCTGTCTTCGAGGATGTGGTGGATGCCCAGCTGCTTGAGGAAGGACACCATCACACTCGCACCGCGGTCTTTAAAACTGCTGGTGGGGTTAAACCATTCGAGCTTGAACAGGGGCGAGAGCCCGCCCCAGGATTTTTCGACCAGGGGCGTGCAGCCTTCGCCCATGCTGGCGCGGCTGTCTATGGCCAGCGGCAGGGCAGCGCGGTAGCGCCAGAGCGAGCGCTCGCGTGTGTCGATCTCATCACGGCTGATGCCGGGCAGCGCGCTCAGCATCAGCGGGTTGCCTTCGTCGGAGCGCCAGCGGCGGTCAGTCAGCGGGTAGTGTTTGCCGGTGCGGGGGTCTAGGTAGTGGGCTTGCATGGGGCTTTCGCGGACTTGAGGGGTTTGTCCATGTATTGGAAAATATATCCAATATTGGATAAATCGTCAAATACTCCCCCAAGGCAAAGGCGCTGGGATACGATCAAAGCCAGACAATTTGTCTGAATTCTGAAAACCACCGCCATGCCCAAAGCACCCGCCAAGCCCCCCCAGCCCGCCGGCAAGCCCAGCAACAAGCACCTGCTCGCCGAGCTGAAAAACATTGCCGAAGGCCTGGGCAAGACTTTTGCGCCCTTCTGCGAGGTGGTGGTGCACGACCTCACGCATCCGAAAAACGCCATCCTCGCGATTGAAAACAATTTGAGCGGCCGGCGCGTGGGCCAGCCCGCGACCGAGCTGGGCCTGGCGCGCATCCAGGACCCGGACTACCCGGCGGTGATCGCCAACTACGCCAACCAGTTCGCCGACGGCCGCAAGGTCAAAAGCACCTCGGTGGGCATACGCAATGAAGAGGGCGACTATGTGGCCGCCATCTGCCTCAATGTGGACCTGACCCTGTTCAACGGCTTCCAGGCCGCGATGGGGCAGTTCACCGCGATTGAAAGCAGCGCGGTGACCGAGACGCTGGACGCGGCGAATGCCGACCGCATCCAGCAGTGCATAGACGAATTCGCCGCCGCGCGCGCGACGACCGCGCGCTCGCTGCGGCCGGCGGACCGCAAGCAGCTGGTGCAGGACCTGAAGAAAGCCGGCTACCTGGAGATACGCCGCGGCGCGGAGATCGCGGCCGCGCACATGGGGGTGTCGCGGGCGACGGTGTACAGCGACGCGAAGTAGAGGTTCGGCGGCCGAACGCCGCACAGAGGCAAAACCCTTACAAATCAAATCGTCCCCGTCGTGCAAATCACGGCGCTTGACCCGATGATGATGGTCGCGGCAGCAGCCGGACAACACCACGGAGGACGAGATGCAAAACACCATCACCACAGGCTTGGGCCTGCTCACGGCGGCCGCCTTGCTGGCCGGCTGCGGCAGCGGCGCGGGCGAACCCAAGAACACCAAGCCGGCCTACCTGGGCCCCATCAGCGTCGGTGTGTACGACGGCGGCAACGACGACCTGCTGACCGCGGGCCTGGGCAAGACCGGCCTGGGCGGCGCGGCGCCGCAGCCGGTGGACCCGCTGAAGCCGACGCCGGCCGAGCTGCGGCGCATCGCGATCTACAACAACTACCGCGCGATCCTCGACATCTCGCCGGCCGGCGGCTACGGCACGCTGTATGGCCCGAATGTGGATGCGCGCGGCGTGGCCACCACCGGCGAGGGCAAGATCCCCGGCAGCGAATACATCGCCTACTCGGACGACGGCAGCGGCCGCCACAACGTGACCATGATGGTGCAGGTGCCCGCCAGCTTCAACCCGGCCAGCGCCTGCATCGTCACCGGCACCTCCAGCGGCTCGCGCGGTGTTTACGGCGCGATTGGCTCTTCGGGCGAATGGGGCTTGAAGAACGGCTGCGCCGTGGCCTATACCGACAAGGGCACGGGCAGCGGCATGCACGACCTGCAAAACAACACCGTGCATCTGCAGAACGGCCTGCGTGCCGACGCGGTGGCGGCGGGCATCACCTCCAACTTCACGGCCGCCATCAGCCCGGCCGAACGCACGGCTTTCAACGCGGCCACGCCGAATCGTTTTGCCGTCAAGCATGCGCATTCGCAGCAGAACTCCGAAAAAGACTGGGGCCGCTTCACCTTGCAGGCGGTGGAGTTTGCCTACTACGTGCTCAACGAACGTTATGGCGCGCCGGCGCGCGACGGCGTTTCGCGCCTGCGCACGCTGGCACCGGCCAACACGATTGTGATTGCCTCCAGCGTGTCCAACGGCGCGGGCGCGGCGCTGGCCGCGGCCGAGCTCGACACGCGCGGGCTGATCAGCGGCGTGGCGGTCGGCGAGCCGCAGGTGCAGTTGGTGCCCGACAACCGGCTCAGCGTGCGGCGCGGCACCACGACGCTCACCGGCACCGGCCGGCCGTTGTACGACTACACCACGCTGGCCAATTTGCTGCAGCCCTGCGCCGCGCTGCTTTCGCCCGCGACCAATGTGTTCAACACCATCAACCCGGCGATTGCCGCGAACCGCTGCGCGGCGCTCAAGGCCCAGGGCATCGTCAACGGCAACACCCCGGCCGAGCAGGCGGCCGGCGCCATGGCGGTGCTGCAGGCCGCGGGCTGGCAGCCCGAAAGCAATGACCTGCAGGCCTCGCACTATTCATTCGCCACCTTGCCGGTGGCGCTGACCTACGCCAATGCCTACGGCCGTTTTGGCGTGCAGGACAACCTCTGCGGCTACAGCTTTGCCGCCACGGCCCCGGCCACCACACCCACACCCAATGTGCCGGTGCCGGTGTCCCCCGCCGCGCTGGCGACTTCCTTCGGCACCGGCAACGGCGTGCCGCCCACGGCCGGCGTCAGCATCGTCAACAACCTCAGCGTGGGCGGCCCGCTGCTCGACGCAGCCTCGGTATCGGCAGGCAATGTGCAGGACTACAACAGCCAGGGCGCACTGTGCTTGCGCGCCCTGGTGGCCGGCAACAGCCCCGCAAGTTTGCGCGTGCGTGAAGGCATACAGCAAGTGCTGCGCACCGCCAACCTGCAAGGCAAGCCGGCCCTCATCGTGCACGGCCGCTCCGACACGCTGGTGCCGGTGGCCCTGACCTCACGGCCTTACTTCGGCCTCAACAAAATGGTCGAAGGCCAAGCCAGCAAGCTCTCCTACATCGAAGTCACCAACGCCCAGCACTTTGATGCCTTTTTGGGATTTCCGGGGTACGGCGCGCGCCTGGTGCCGCTGCACCGCTACTTCATCCAGGCCATGGACATGATGTATGCGCATTTGAGGAGTGGTGCGCCGTTGCCGGGGAGTCAAGTTGTGCGAACTGTGCCGCGGGGGCAGACTGGTACTGTTGCCAACCCTATTACGTTGGCCAACGTACCGGCTATTCAGTTGGTGCCGGATGTCGGCAACCGGATCAGTTTTGCCAATAACGTTGTGACGGTTGCTGATTGAGGATTGGCTGCGCCGGCGGGGTTCTTGTTTGTTCCGACGGCGTGTCCATCTCTGAGAGTTGCTGGCCGGGGTTGCCCGGCGGCAACTCACTTTTATCGAAACCCGCAAGGCGGGTTTTCTTTTCTTCGCCAAACGGCGCGCTACGCGCGCGGGGTTTGCTCACTTCGCGTAGCGAAGTTACGCAAACACCAAAAGTAAGCAAAAGAAAAGGCGACCCTGGTTGCTGCGTCCCTCCGCTTCGCTGCGGGCAACCTGCGGTGCTCGGTCCAGACGGGGTCTGGCTAAACTCGCCTTCGGCTCAGACAACGCCAGCCCTGATCCGTCTGGCCCTGCGCTCCTCGGCGCATCCACAAGGGGTGGGAGAAAAATACCAATACAGAAAACCACAAGGACACGCCATGGCGTGTCCTTGTTTGTATTTATCTTCTTTGTCTTTGGTATTTGGTTCCCGCTCTCGATTGCCCCGTCCTGGCTGGGCCGAGCAGCGCAGACGGAGGAGGGATAAGGGCTGGCGTTGTTTGAGCGAAGCGCAGCGTAGCGAGTTTAGCCAGACCCCCTCCGCAGTCGAGCAGCGCAGGTTGCCCGTAGCGCAGCGGAGGGACCCAGACTGCGGGTCGCCTTTCTTTTGGGTACTTTTCTTTGGCGAAGCAAAGAAAAGTGCCTCGCCCGCCGGGGCGAGACCCGGCCAACAAAACTAAAAAGAGGAAGGAGGAGGAAGAGCGCGCTCAGCCGGAGCAAGACCCGGCATCACCCCTTCTCGTACCTCGCCAACTCAACCCAAAAAACACTCCCCCGCCCCTGCCGGTCCGCCATCCCCACCGGATGCCCCAGCAGCTGGCTCAGGCGGTAAATCGCCGCCAGTTCCAGCCCGAAGCCCTCGGCCGTGCCCTGTTGCGGAATGCCTTGCGGGAAAGTTTGCTGGCGTTCGTGCGCGATGCCCGCGCCCGTGTCCCAGAGTTCTATGCGCCACTGGCCGCGCCGCGGCCTGGCCGCCAGCAGCACGCCGCCGCCGTGCGTGTTGCGCAGGGCGTTGGACAGCAGGCTGCCCACCAGCCGTGCCAGCAGCACCGGGTCCGACAGCGCCTGCCCCGAGGCCGCCCGTGTGCGCAGGCGCAGGCCCTTTTCGCGTGCCAGCGGCATATGCTCTTCGGCCACCGTGTGGATCAGCGCGGCCAAATCCACCGGCTGCGTGTGCACCGTCAGCGAAGCCGGGTCCAGCCCCGCGAGGCTGAACAGCGAATCAAACAGGTCGTCGATCTTGCGTGTCGAGTCGGCGATCTTGCGCGCGATCTGTGTCGCGAACTCCGGCTCCAGCGTCAGCCAGTCGGCATACAGGCCCAGCGAATGCACAGGCCGGCGCAGCTCGTGCGCGGCGCTCGCGATAAAACGCGTGCGCACCGCCTCCGCGTCCGCCACCGCGCGTTTTCGTTCCTCCAGCGCCTTGATCAGCTCCTGGCGGTCGAACTGCCGTTCCAGGCTGATGTACCGGGCCCGGAACATGCGCCGGCCTGTCACATGCGCCACCGCCAGGAACACCAGCACCACCGCCATCTCGGCGCCGGTGTCCAGCGCGGCAGGCACGCCGCCCCCAAAATCCATGCGCCAGACAAAGGCCGCCAGCACCGAGGCGCCCAGGCCGTTGCAATACGCCGAGAAGGTGCGCAAACACGGCGGCGACGAAGACACCGCCGTCGCCGCGAGGCCCGACAGCATCAGCATGCAGATCAGTTGTTCCTCCACGGGCACCCGGTGGTAGACCACAAACATCAGTGCGCCCCAGACCACCGCGCTCAAGGGCCAGGCCCAGCTGTGCAGCGACATGAACTCTCGCAGCGCCACCCCGTCGGCCTCCGCCAGGCGCGTGCGGTAGGCGTGCAGGATGGCATAACGCAGCAAGGTCATGGAGCTTGCCGCCACCGCCCATACCCCAAGGTCCAGCGGGTCCACATGCCGGTACAGCATCGCCACCGTCGCCATGATCGCCAGCACCGCCGTATGCAGCGTGGGCTGGGCATGCCGCATAAAGGCGTGGGCCAGTTGTGTGTTGACCCAGGACTCGCGCGGGCTCATCGATGGGCGCGTCCGGTGGTGGCTGGCGGCATAGGCGTCATGGAGAAAGAAGAAGAAAGGATTTTTTCCGTAAGCGGGAACACGATGACGATAACAACAACCATATCAGAGGGAAGGAGGGGGTCCTACGTAGCCAGCTTAGGGAAATCCACCATGCCTACGCGCCGGGAAGGTCTGCATGCAGACATTCTTTGCGGGGTTTGGCGAATCGGCCGCGGCGCGGCCCATGCCGGCACGGCCGTTTTAAAGGCTTAACGGCAGCCGGGGCCCGGAAGTTCTGCCTTGTGCTTGCGTGCCCGCATGCGGCCCCGCCGACCCCCAGGGCCGATCTTGCCAGTGTTGGCGGGCTTGGGCGAGCCGTCTTTGGTTGTCGTTGGGCGGCGTTTGCGGGGGTGGAACGCATACCTTTTTATTCATCGCTGTGCCCGGGAAACAAGCCAGTTGTTATTCCATGCGGGGCACCGAGGGCAGAACGGCTCGAGACTGTGGACTCCATGGGTTTCGAGCCTCCTGACTAAGATGTCGACTATCGACCCGAAGCGGACATTGCCCTAAAGGCAGAATCAAGGCCAAAACATGCAACTGAAAAACCTGTTCCTCGCCGCTCTCTGTGTCCTCGGCCTCGGCCATGCCGCCATGGCCGCACCGCCGGTGACCACCATGGACCCCCGCAGCATCGGCTTCACCATGGCCACCATCGCGGCGGACAAGCTGCAATTTGAAGCGCCCACAGCGCAATCCTCTGCAGGCGCGCCGCAGTTCCACGAAGATGAATGGCGACAGATCGAGTTCTTTCCCGTGGCCCGCCTGCCGGAGCTCCAGACGCGGCTCAAAGAGTTCAAGACCTTCGAGCAGCAAAACCGGGTTCCGCAGGGCTGGAAGAACATCTATGCCCGGCGTATGGCGGGCACCCCCCTTGCAGGCGCGCCAGGCCCCAAAGAAGTCGCTGCCATGCTTCAAGGGAGTCTTGCACCGGCGCCTATCCTGACCACGACCTCGGCTCCCCTGGGCCAGGTCAAGGGCGGCTTCACCATCCGGCTGGCCGGCTCGGTGTTCCTCTATGGCATTGCCGATGGGGCCACCATCACTTCACTGGCGGCCATGGTGGAGCGCGGTGGCGACGAGCGCGTGCTGACTGCCGCCTTCACTCGCCTGTACACGCAATACAAGCTTGTCCTGGTGGACTGGCGTGGGCAGATGCTGCTGACCTCCGTGGAGCCCAATGGGGAGCTTGGGATTTGGCGGCCGTGAGCGCGAAGTGCGCCAGGGCCTCATTCAGATCGCATCTACCGGCCAGAAGCGGGAATTGGAGCAATTTCAAATGAACGAAGTACCGAGGGCTCATCATGATGGCAGTGAAGATTACGGGCTTTAACTCGTTGGAACAATTGGTTGACTTCGGTGCTAGCTACCTGGTTGATTTGGGCTACGTTTCGCACGTCGGTCGCGGATTCGTATTGATCTCGCCCGATAGCGATGCGAATGTTGTGACGGTTGATGACTTTGTTTGGTTCCGGAATTGTGTGAAGACATCGTTGAATGCTGCTGGGCTCTCCCATGTGACCGTAATTTCCGACCCCATCAATCCTGCAAACGAGGACGTGCGATCAGTCGTTTAGCCAAGATGCCCAATTTGGGCCTGATGCGTCACTATTAAGATGCCGCTTTCTCCCAGAAGCGGACTTCAAGAAGAATCACATGACCTGGAAATTTCTGCAACCGAGAAATCTTGCTGTCATAACGGTTGATCGAGTCATCGCTGGCGGCAATCCTGTTCTCTATGTCTCACACGACGAGGATGACGGCGGGTGGCAATTCCTCGATGGGGCCGCCGTAGCCGTGGCGGATGCAAGGATCGCCGCTCTCGGGGAGCTGGTCGACAGCGATCCGACGCTCGCGGAATTGGCCGATTTACCTGAGGGTTTCGTAGCGAGTCGCATCACCAAGGGAGACACTTGGGTTCGGGCGCGACGTAGCTGACGCCTGAGATATCAGCTACCGGCCAGAAGCGGATATCTAGAATCCAATTTATGCACTTCCAGAACCATTCGAACCACATCTCTACGGACACGGGAATGTTCAACTCAATAAAGATCATGCTTCTCGGGATTGCTTTCCTGTTAGGCGGCTGCACTCCGATTCCCATATACCAGCAACCGCCCTCAGGATTGGCAAGAGCTTTCGTCAAGCCAGTGGTAACCACCGAAAAAATTGTGGCGGGGGCAGCCACCGTGTCAGCGACGACGGGACCTGCAACTTGCGGGAAAGAATTTCCCGGTCTGCGCAAAGTATTGACCGTGAGTCATCGGAATCCGCTTGTCTCCGATTTGAATAGCGAGGGGTTTTGGATTCCCGCAGGCGAACGCTTTTACTTTGTCGCGATGGTTCACGTTGATGGTGCGTTTTGTGGTCAGGCAGCTTCGTTTGTTCCCGCTGCAAATGGATCGTATGCAATGAAACTTCATGGCCAAAGCTCCTATAGCAGGTATGAACCAGCGACCTGTTCGGTCGAGATAACCAAAATCGATTCGACTCGCCAAATGGCAGAGGAAAAAGTCGATCCATCCTTTACGTTAGAGGCTTGCGTTCCGCCTAAGGCCGACTAATCAATTTCAGATGCAAGACCCCATCCGCCGCCTTTCATCCCAGGAAGCCTCAAAAGAGGTTGCAAGCCTTGCCGTGAGTTTTGCCCGTTCTAATGGGCTGGAGGGCGAGTTACTGCACGTAGCGCCCGATGACTTCTATTCAGAAACAGAAGGCAAGATACGGATCCATTGGGTCGCCGTCTTTCAGAATCTCCGCAATGGCCGTGAGATGGACGGCCCCATCGTTTTGAGAGTCAATCTGCGTGACCGCGAGGTGCGTTGGGCAACAGAGGCTTGAGGTAGATTCGACCAAAAGCAGACATTACGCTAGGGAAGATTTGTATGGCCTTGTGTACCCCGTTTAATGAGTGTCCTATTTGCCACAAGCCAATTGGGGAGACCGCCGAAGTTATTGGATTTCCCGACCTGGTGCCGATGTTCAGTCAATTCGACGGCGATTTCTACGATTCGTGTGCCCATCAAGCCTGCCTCGATTCATGGCTGCGACGAGATGAGTTCGTGGCCTACTTTAACCAGTTGGTTGAAGAGTCGTCCTTATCGAAATCGTGGCAACTTCATGTGCTTGCCACCGGTCGAGTTGTTTACGAACGGTCGCTCAAAGAGTCTTAAGTTCGCCGCGCGCAACGACCGCTTTAAGCCCGAAGCGGACAATCGCAACAGCCTACCTATGAAACCCGACTACAGCAGCCTCGACTTCTCGATCCTCGATGTTGTTGCAACGAGGGCGCAATCACTCGATCAGATATTGGCCGGTGGCGCTGTGCGACAAGTTGCTCTTCAGCTTGCACGCCGGAGGGCTGGCACATCGCCCAGCGAGAGCGCTGACGAAACCGTCAAGGAAAGACTGCAGGCCTTGCGCTGGGCGGGAAAAATTGAGTTTGATCGTGCGACCCGTCGATGGGCTATGGTTCAAGATACTTTGTAAACGCGACGGATGGCATCGACTACAAGCAGACACCCATGAACATTGCCCTGGTTGATCGAAAGTTATTTGTAGTCACTGAAGCAGTCGGCGTTTCGGTGTATGACTTCGATCTTGAGTTGCATTTCTCATGCTCACATCCTTATCAGATAGAGGGAGAGGCTCCTTGTGTTCTGAGGATCGGAGCGATTCCAGATTACGAGATCGAATTCAACGATAAGGCTGCGTTAGGCCTTCGCCTCGTGAATTCCCCAGAGGAACACGAGCTTGCCAGTGAACTGGAGCATTGGTACCCTTTGATAGAAGATCTGACGCCTCGAACACTAGTGTTCAACGAGTTGCCGCAGGCTCATGTCATTGAAGAGGCCTTTGCCTGGCCGGTTTTCATCAAAGGATCCCGGCAGACCAGCAAACACAACCCTGACTTGTCGGTTGTCCAAAGCCGCAGTCAATATGAACTGATCGTTCAGCGCTATAAAGCAGACCCGATCCTTCATTGGCAAAAGCCTGTAGTTCGCGAATTTGTTCAGTTGGCCGCAGTAGCAGGCCATGTACCGGGCAAGGTCGCCCCCTCCATCGAATATCGCTCGTTTTGGTGGTACGGCGAGTGCGTGGGCTGGGGGCGCTATTGGTACCAGGTTCCCGTGTACGACCCGGAAGATGCCGCAAGCGGGCTAGAGGTCGCACAGGAAGTCGCCCGCAGACTTGCGGTGCCATTCCTCGTGGTGGACTTTGCCAAGACAGCTGACGGACGCTGGATTGTTATTGAGTGCAACGATGCCCAGGAATCCGGGTACGTCGCTGTCTCACCTCATACTTTATGGCGTAATGTTCTCGAGAGAATGGGTGCTTAGTCCCCAGGGCATCGATAATTTGCCGATTTTGAACAAAGAGGGAAAGATGAAAAAAATACTTGCGCTTGCTGCCTTGATCTTCGCGTCTGCCTCGTACGCGCAGACCCCTCCATTCACGGTCGATGAGCGGGGCGTGTTTCGGTCCGCTCATGTGTTCCACATCATGTTCCTCAGTGAAGTCCAAGCTCGGGAAACGAGCGCGATGCTGCGAGCCGTTCCCACAGCAAAGGCATTCGCAGCATTCAAGGCGGCCGCCGTTGAAAAGAGTCAGGACCCGGGATCGAGCGCATCCGGTGGCGATCTTGGCGTAATCCAGGAGGGGCAGATGGACAAGGGTTTTGAGGAAGGGGTGTTCGCTCAGCGGGTGAAGACTGTTTCGACACCCGTGAAATCGCAATTTGGCTGGCATGTCATCTACGTCGAGTCGGCGAAAACCACGCCGGTGTCGTCCATCTGCGCCCAAGGCCTGCAAAAGCTGACGCCGTCATCCCCCCTGGAAAGCGCCGCGCTGAAGTTAACCAAAGCGTCTGATTCAACGACCGACTTGCGTGAAGCCTTGCCCGGCATTCTTGGGCCGGGCGCCTGGAGCGCTCCTTTGAAAGACGGTGAGGGAAACCTGAGCTTCTTCAAGGCAGATCCCATCGATGGCAAACCCGGTAACTTTCAAGCCACTTTGCATATAGAGTATCCGCTCGCTCGCCTGAACCTGGCACCGCTCGCATGCAAACGGTCCGTGCGTGTGATGTTTTCAGTGGACTGCAAGGCAAGAACCGTTGCATACGACGGTTTTCGCGAATTCGAGCTCAGGGGTGGCATGGGCCGTGTCATCAACTTGTCGAATTTGAGGGGCAAAGAGAATTCGAATATTGATAGCGGCGGCGGGCTTCAAAAGCAAATACAGAGCATGGCGTGCGCTCGTACTTGATGCGTGCCCGTCTCGCAATGCGGTAGGTGCTTTTCGCGGCCTTGCAGCTTGCTGCCTGCAGCACACGTTGCCACCACAAAAAAAGCAGACACTCACATGACGCCCTCCAATTATCCCGTAGTCGGTACGTTCAAGAATGAAACGCCTACTGAGATGAGTCTTTATCTGGAGATGATTCCGGAGGAGGTCATTCTTGGGCCTGGCGACGAAGTTGAGCTACTGGCACGCCCAACGGAGGGGCTCTTGCCCCTTGACGTACAGCGAGTGGAAGACGGTTATCACATCCATGCCCACAAGGTCTGGGACCCTGATTGGCATGTTCGCTATAGAGGGAAAGTCATCAAGGCCCAGACGCCGACGCGGTTGAGTGACTTTCGCTGAGGGGTTTTTGCGAGCGCCTGCTTTGGGCTTTTGCGGGCGCATCTTGGTCCGTAGCAAGCTGCCACGTGCCCCAAAGGTCGCCTTCATCGGCCCGCTGCCGAATCATCCGTAAACACCGCCAGCTGCGCCTCAAAGGCCCGCTGGTAAGCCGGCCGCGCCACAGCCCGCGCGACATAGGCCGACAGCGTCGGATATTGATCCAGCAAACCTGAGCTCTCCAGTCTGCGCAGCACCGTCACCATCAGCAGGTCACCTGCGCTGAACGCGCCGTCCAGCCAGTCGGCATTGCCCCGCCGGCTGGAAGTTCGCTCACGCTGCTTGTTGATCTCTGCCATGGGCCCGAAGCGGCTATCAGTAAGATGACTGTTTTCGGCCAGAAGCGGACGGTTGGAACGTGAAAAAACGCAGGGTTGTAGAAGGTGATATCTACTCAGTGCCTCTCGGGGATGGGCGGCATGCAATATGCAGAGTGCCGTACTGCTCTGACTATTTTCGCGACTTGGTGCTGCTGAGCGTTTTTGGCATTCACGACCCGGCAAGCCCACCCGCGCAGCAATGTAGAGGCGTACCAATTGCGCAGTTCTACACGGGCCAAGATAGCGCAATGGGGATGCAATGGGAGCTACTCGACACCACAGTAGTGACGCTCGATGACGAGCGGCTTTCACGACGCGAGGTTGCTGGCCAGGTTTGGGTCGGGGACATTCCAGTTGGCACTTCCGAAGGCGAGACCGCGCCCAAAATGTTTGTATACGGCGCCAAAATTCTTCAGCGAACTATGTGCAAGACCTTGGCCTTTTGAGTAGTGCTTCAATGTCCGCTTTGGGCCCAAAGCGGACATCTACTGGATCATGCGCATAGCTTCGCGTCGCGGGTTGAGCGGATCCCAACCCGGGTGATGCCAGAACGCTTCTAGGTCAATCCGCTGATAAAGCTCAAGCTCTGAATCGTAAAGCGGATATGCGCCAGCAATGAAGCAATCGTAGTCGGTCATTCGCACAATCTTTTGGTCTTTGTCCAGATGGGGCGGGGCGAATATCAAGAACGCGTCCATGTGTGATTCGGCGCTAATTGAGTCGCCGTACTTGATCGTGTTTCCATAGCTAAAAGGGCAACGACCGCGTAGGCGGCTGACAATCGTGCCGATGGCGAAGGGCCAAGAATGCAGCAGCGACTCCATAGAGATCATTACTTCGCAGCGGCCTCGTTTCCAATCTGGATGGTTAACAAGAGAAAGGCCGTATGTGAACCCCGTAATGAAGCCGGGGTGCGGCCAATTCTCATAGACAAGGACAGCTACATCTGGGAGTTGCGCATCCTCGGATCGGCACATGCGAATATCCGGCTCCCTGTTGCCTGTGATGCCATCTAGATGGGCAAGATAAATTTCTTGTCAGTCATATTGATCCGAATGTCTGCTTCTGGCCGAAAGCAGCCATCTTACTGATGTCCCTCAAGGGCCCACAGCAGACGTTAGCTCCGACGGTAGGCGAACACTGGAAGGCCAATGAGCAACAACCATTCCTCAAGTTCCGCTCGACTGGCTCGACGCCCGTTCTCTCCGCAAACAATGCCTTCGTCGCCCGCTGCCGCCAGCAAGCGTTCGAGCTTTTGCTTGAGCAATTCGGAAGTGTCGACTTTTCCGAGGCCGGTCTTCGGGGACAAGGCGAACTCTGACACCTCCAAGATTGCACCCTCGGCGTCGAGCGTCAGTTCCCTAATCGCCACCTGTTCGTTAGGGGGAGCGTCCCGTGTGACGCACACCCCTGGCAGTGGCCCGCCTCTCTGCTTCAGCCGGGCAAGCAACTCCTCTTGTTTGAGTTCTCTATCGGACTTTGGGCGTCGTGTTGGATAGGTCTCGGATGTCTGCTTTTGGCCGAAAACAGTCATCTTAGCCGCGGCTGCGACCCACAGCAGACATGAGCGCCGCAGAACATCAGCTCGCGGCGGCATAACTCACGCCAGTCCCGGGCGACTCTGTCAACGTCCAACCGCATTTCCCGTAAACACCGCCAGCTGCGCCGCAAAAGCCCGCTGGTAAGCCGGCCGCACCACAGCCCGCGCGACATAGGCCGACAGCGTCGGGTATTGCGCCAGCAGGCCCGAGCTTTCCAGCCTGCGCAGCACCGTCACCATCAGCAGGTCACCCGCGCTGAATGCGCCGTCCAGCCAGTCGGCATCGCCCACATCACCCAGGTGCGTTGAAAGTTCGCCCAACCGCGCGTGTACGCGCTCCTCCAGCATGGGCTGGCGCTCGGCATACCAGGGCTTGTCCTGCTCGAAGACAAAGGCCATGCTGCGCTCAACAATCGGCGGCTCCACCGTGTTGAGCGCGGCAAACATCCAGGCAATCGCGCGGGCGCGGGCATTTGCATCTTCAGGCAGCAGGCCCGCGTGCTGCTCCGCGATATGCAGGATGATGGCGCCCGATTCAAACAGCGCAAGCCCGCCTTCTTCATAAGTCGGAATCTGCCCGAAAGGGTGCAAGGCCAGGTGCGCGGGCTGCTTCATCGCCGCGAAGGACACCAGGCGAACGTCGTAAGCCTGGCCCACTTCCTCAAGCGCCCAGCGCACGCGCATGTCGCGCGCCAGGCCCCTGCCGCGGTCGGGTGAGCGTTCAAAGGCGGTGATGGTGGGGGTGGCTGTCGTTGGGGCCATGGCGGTGTCTCCTTGGGCGGATTTTTGCTTACTTGCGCTCATTGACCTGCTGCGCCCAGCTGGCCGTGTTGCTCTTTCCGTCGAGGAAAGGCAACACCGTCGGCACGAGGGCGGGCGCCAGGAACAGGTCGTAGTGCGTGTACCCCGGCAATATCGCCAGCCGGTTCTTCGCCATGTTCTCGCGGCCCCAGCCCGCGTCCTTCAGCCCG
>Ga0102589_1003980_pt1 | contig 14403 bp, 15 predicted proteins | sample AraplaMF_Col_mLB_FD_76858 | JGI IMG/M metagenome (GOLD analysis project Ga0102589, IMG submission 76858) | Arabidopsis root microbial communities from the University of North Carolina, USA - plate scrape MF_Col_mLB | ecosystem: Host-associated > Plants > Roots > Endosphere | place: USA... | reverse complement strand
TGCAAGCGACGTGTTTCTTGTTAAAACAGAAGCTGAAGAAGTTATTGTTCGTTCCTCAAAAATGACTGAAGAGCCCAACAATGATTTTTGGTGGGGATGTAAAAACCTTTTTGGAATTGATCCAAGGCATGTACATCGTTTAGAAACAATACACGCATTATTGAAAAAGCATACTACCTTACCCATCCCTACTATTTTGCAAAAACATGTTTTAAATGAGCGAGAGTATGTAATCGTCGAAAAACTAACTGGAAATACACTGCAAACATTTATCGGACAAGCTGATTCTATTTTATTCAGCCTTGGAAAAGGACTAGCAGAAATTCATTCGTTTCAAGCAGAGTTTATAGGAAACCCATCAAGTACTTTCCACATTCCACTAGAAGAATTTAAATCTCACATATTAAAAGTCAGTAAAGAACTTGTAAATAGGTTCTATTCCGATAACACGAGTATCCATAACGCATTTCATACTTTTGAATCACAGCTATCTTCCTTGCCTGCACCAAAGGAATCTACACTCGTTTTAATTGATATGGATCCTACTCAGTTTTTATCAGATGGTACAACTATTACGGGTTTAGTAGATACAGAAGCCTATGCAGTTGCTCCTCGAGAGTTTGATTTTATCGGCTTAGAATATGTATTTGCAAAAAAAGAGGCTCATGCTTTTAAACAAGGTTACGAAACCATTATGCCCATTCCTCGTCTTGAAGAATGTAGACACCCCTATCGATATTTGTACCGGTTATTATCTGTTCAGGGCAGTGTGGAGTTAGAAAAGTGGCTAAGTCATCCATCCTATTTTTAAATACGAATGAGAGGGATTATGAAATGAATATTGAAAAAAAGAAATCTTTAACAGCAAACGAAATTCAGCAAATGAAAGATTTAGCTCATATTTGCGGACAACAAGATAAAATTGATTACTCGTCAGATTTACATGTCAACTTTTTAACTGCCCGTAATAAAGAAATGATAAATGATTTTCTATTTTGTGATGGTACTCAATTAATTGGTGCATTAAGTATGTATGACTTTGAAAGACCGACAAAACTGGAGTTAATAGGGTTTGTTCATCCAAACTATAGGAAACAACATATAGGCACCACTCTTTTACAAACCGCAATGAAAGAAATACGGATAAGAGAGGTAGATGAAGCTCTTCTTATTATGAATGGGGATTCTGCTTCTGGGAAAGAATTTGCAAAACAAATGAAGTTACCTTATTTATATAGTGAATATAGTATGGAGTTCAAAGCAAAAGAAGTGCAACAAACAACAAAGAATACTATACAGCTCACTCTTGCATCTTCAGAATCACTTCTTAATCTTATTGAAATTTCCAGTAAAGCCTTTGGAGATTCTGTAGAAAATACCGCTACATGGTTACAGAAAATGATGAATTCACCTTCTCATCAAGTTTACATTGCTCTTATTAATGAAAAAGCAATTGGAACGATTACCGTTTCTGAGCAAGAACAATCTACTACACTATCAGGATTCGCAGTTCATCCTTCTTATCAAGGTAAAGGGTATGGTAAAGATATTCTTAGTTATATGGTACATACACTTATTATAGAAGGAGTTTCAACAATTGAATTAGACGTCGAAACGAAAAATAATAATGCTTTAAAACTATATACACAATGTGGTTTTGAAATTAAAACGAAGCATGACTATTATAATTTAATGAATTTTGAGCAGAATACATATGTCTAAAAAACTAATTTATTCTGATTATGATATTTTTGCAGAGATCTATAATAAACATTGGGGACATTTTGCAGAACACTCTTATCCAGCCTATCATAAATTCGTTTTACAAGGTGCCGCTCCCCACTCCCGTATATTAGACCTTTGCTGCGGGACTGGTCATCTTACTAGGAAACTAATTGATAATAATTTTATAGTAACTGGTATAGATGGTTCTGCTCAAATGATTGAACACGCACGTCAAAACGCGCCAGATGCATCCTTCATCGTCGATGATGCACGCTCTTTCAAATTGAATGAGCAATTCCACTATGTCATTTCAGCCGGTGATAGCTTAAATCATATAATGAAATTAGATGAGCTAAAAAACACTTTTCATCATGTTTATTTAGCATTATATGATGGAGGTACATTTGCATTTGATATGAATATGGAGAAAGGTTTTCTTGAAAATTGGAGTGCGTCCTTTCACATTTCAGAACAAAAATATGTCTGTACGATAAACTCTACTTATGACATTGAAAGAAAAAAAGCAGAGATGAACTTTATACTATTTAAGCATGACATAAATGATAATTGGCAAAGAAGTGACTTTTCTTTTGAGGAAGCTCGTTACTCTAATGAAGAAATAATTTCTTCGTTGGAATCTGTAGGATTTAAAAACATTCAACTACATGGTACAAATAGAACATTTTTCATTTGTGAAAAATAAAAAAACTGAATCATAACGATTCAGTTTTTTCTTAATATATTTACAACAGCAGTCATTTCATTATTTTCTTTATAAACACGTGGGATTCTTCTGTCTAACATACATGTAACTTCATAGTTAATTGTCCCTAACATATCTGCTACTTCTTCTACCGCAATTTCTTCTTCGCCTTGTTTACCGTAGAATACTACTTCGTCCCCAACTTGTACTGGCATTGCTTTTGAAATGTCTAGCATAAGCTGATCCATACAAACACGGCCAATAACAGGTACTCGAACTCCGTTTATTAATGCATGTCCTTTATTAGACAACTGACGATTATAACCATCAGCATAACCAATCGGTACAGTTGCAATCCATTCTTCACCCGTTGTTACATACGTATTTCCATAACTAACACCACGATTTTTCTTCGCATGTTTAACATGAGCTACTTTTGATTTTAAAGACAACGCTGGTTTTAACACTACAACAGTATGATCAACTTCTTTGGAAGGATACATTCCATAGATTCCAATACCGACACGAACCATATTTTGAAATGTGTTGCTAAGTTCCATTGATCCTGCACTGTTTGAACTATGAATATATGGAAAATGAATTCCCAATTCTTTTGCTGTATTTACAGCTTTTTCGAATAAACTTGTTTGCATATTCGTATATGCTTTATCAGTTTCATCAGCGGTAGAGTAATGTGTAAACATTCCTACCACTTCCACATACTCCATACGGTTTAATTCTTCTAAAAATGGTTTCACTTCTTCTTCCTGTAAACCGATACGACTCATTCCTGTATCAATTTTCACTTGAATTTGCACTTTCTTTTGAAGACGGTTTGCAATTTCATTTATACTTTGTAAATCTTCAATTCTATAAACAGTCATCATAACGTCATATTGAATTGCATCTTCCACAGCTGCTACTGATGTATAGCCTAAAATTAAAATCGGTACAGTGATTCCAGCTTCTCTTAATTCTATTGCTTCATCTACAAATGCAACTGCAAGTTGGTTTATTCCTGCTTCGATAGCAGCTTTCGCAACTTCAACTGCTCCGTGGCCATACCCATTCGCTTTTACAGCAGCCATCATTGCAATATTTTCATCATTCACACGTTTTTTAAATTCTTTTACATTATGTTTTACAGCATTTAAGTCAACTTCAACAATTGTATCTCTTCCATATTTCAAGCTCATTGGTCTAACTCCTAACTCAATAATTACATTCCATTCTATTTCACGTTTCATATGACCTTTTACAATATAATACTTTTCAATATGCTAGTCAAACTACTAGAATTTTCGGAATTTTTAGTATGATATAATACCCTTAAGAAACTATTATATACGGAGATGAGGAGAATTACAATGTTTGTACAATCTGCGTTGCACCAACTTAAAGTTGCTATTGTTAGTTCTATTCATACGCTTAACCACTATACTGAAAACGAATTGAACATAAGACCGATTCAAGCTAAACGTTCCCTATTTGAAATGTATACACATCTTTCACTTATTTGCCATGCGGATTTACTCATATTAAATGGTATTACGGAAAAAAATTTACATACCTTTTATATAGAACAAACACCAAAAACAATTACTCAAATGCAACAAATGATGATAAAAGGGTACGAACTACTTTCTAAAACTTTCTTATCCTATTCCAATGAAGGGTTAGCGGAAATTATGACTGCTTATTGGGGAATTTCTTATTCTCGATTCGAATGGTTGCTTGAAATCGTTGCACACTTTTATCATCATCGCGGACAAATTCATATTTTATTAGTTGAACATATTAAAGATCCTTGCATTCCTTTATTCGAATAAAAAGAGTGGAAACAAAACCAATAAAGAGTATCAATCCTAATAAAACAAACGTCTGAGCGTAGTCTCCTATTTTCATAAGATAAATAGAAATAATAGGTCCTATACTAGTTCCTAAAAATAAAATAAAAGTATAAATAGAAACTGCTATTCCCCTTGCTCCCCCTCCTAATTGGCCAACAAGAGAAACTAAAGACGGAACAGATATAGCAATACCTATTACAAAGCAGATGCTCATCATTACAAGTAGCGGCAGGTTCGAAATAAAGCCCATTGAACTTAGACCAAAAATAGCCACAAACAATCCTCCCTGAAGAACTCGCCTTACTCCGAACCTCTTTGTTAAACGACCCGCAAGTGGTGACAGCAACATACCAAATAGCCCTGCTAAGCGAAAATAAATAATTTGTTCTGGAGTTAAATTGTAAGTAGGAGAGCTCAAATAATTTCCTAAAACAGTATACATATTAACAAAAGCCATTAATAAAACAAATGCAATCATATAGCTCAATACTAAGCTTTTATGTGTAAAAACTTTACCCATCTGTTTAATTGGTCCAAAAATATCAGTATAGTATTGAGACGTTTCCCCTTTTGGAAGAGAATAATGAACCCATACAGCAGTAATGATATAGACAATACTAAGAAGAAAGAACACCATATGCCATCCAAAATGCTGACTAACAGCCGTACTTATTACTTGCCCTACAATTCCAGCTACTAAAAAACCAGTACTGACAAACCCAATTGTTGTAACCTTTTTCTCTACTGGAAATATTTCTACAACGTAAGCCAACGCTACTGGAGAAAATGTAGCTGCTGCTATACCCTGTAATCCTCGAAGAATAACAAGCCAGAATAAGCTATCCACGAACCCTAAGAAAAAAGAAACAATCGAGAGTGCAAGCAATCCAATAAAGATCACTTTTTTTCGCCCATATTTATCAGAGATTGCCCCAAATAACAAACAACCTATAGCAAAGCCTACAGAAAATATACTGCCTGTAGCCGCAGATTGCGCTAATGATACCTTAAAAAGGTCTGAAAATAGAGAGGTTAAAGGAATCGTCACATATAGGCTGGACATAACTACCATGCCTGCCCAAGATAACACCGCTGTCATTATTGTGTAATTCCTTTCACTATTTACTTCTTTTGATATTTCCATCCTAAAATCTCCCCCTTACAATGATTTTCCCCATCAGTTTAAAACATCTAAAGTAAACTACTCAAAACGACATTCCTTCAACACTTACTTAATTTGTTTACGTTAAAAGACATATCACCACCCCTCATTAAATTAGCTAAACATATAATAAGGTAACCTAATTATATATTTAAATAAAAAAGTTGACTTGCACAATCAACTTCTTTATCTGCCTTCTCCTAATTTCTTTTGCATAGTTACTTGCATTTTATTTAATAGCTTCTCTAAAGCTTGACGCTCTTCTTGACTAAAGTCATCAATTAACGAAGCGCAAGATGACCAAAAAGTCGGTAAAGAATGCGTAACTAGTTCTTTTCCTTTCGGAGTAATTTTCACCTTTAATCTTCTTCGATCTTCAGAATGATTGAATCTTACGATTAACTCTCGTTTCTCCATCCAATCTAATAAGCCAGTGACAGAAGCACGTGTAATCCCTAAGCGGCTCGCAATATCCGAAGGACTCATGTTCACTTCTCCCCCATTCGATTCCATTTCACGCAAAATAAACAACAGTAAAAAATCTAATTTACTTTCTGAAATACCAAGCGGAGCTAAATCTACATCAACAGCATCTAGAACATTATCAGACGTCCATAACATTAACAAACCAAGTTTTGCTGCGATTGGATCCGTATCCGCTGATGCTGTCTTTTTTATTAACTCTGCATAAGGCTCAATCCCTAAAGGAAGAGCATCTTTTTTTGAATCCATTCATTTTCACTCTCCTTTCTTTCATTTAATTAGCTTACCTAACTACTTTTTATTATACTCATATTCTTCCTTTTATTGCAAGAATATTGTTAGACAAAAAAATCCTGTTTTTAAAACAGGATTTTTCATACTGACTAACTAATATCTCTAAATAATCCCAAACTCTTTTAAAGCAAAAGAAATGCCACCTTCACTTGATTTCTTTGTAACGAAATCTGCTCTTGTTTTTAACTCTTCTCCGCCATTCCCCATCGCAATTCCTAATCCTACATACTGTAACATCTCAATATCATTCCCACCATCTCCGAATGCAATTGCTTCTGACTTACAAATTTTTAGATGTTCCAATACCTTTTGAATTGCAGTGAGCTTCGATACTTTATTATCTTCCAACACATTCATAACGTAACCATGAAAACGTTCAAACGTAAGTGCTGGATATCTTTCAAAGAATTTTTGAGCTTCTGTTTCATCAGCATACAGACATACACAATAAATCTCTTCTGATAAGTTTCTAACTTTGTCAGGATAATGCTCTAAATTTAACGTTTCATTTAATGCTCGTATTACACGTTCGTCTTTTGAGGCAATACCATTCATTACAAATTCTTCTGTAAAATAAGAAACACTATGACCATGTAATTCAGCAAAACTTGAAATATCATGAACAATTTCACTTGAAAGTACCGATTTATGTACAACTTCATCAGCACATTTTATATGTGCACCATTTGCAGAAATAAACGTATTTATGCCCAGCTCTTTAAATTGTGAGCATAAACTATATGGTCTCCCTGTTGTAACAACTACGTGAATTCCTTTATCTATTAACCTTTGTATCGCTTCTTTTGTGCTTTCATGCATACTTCTATCAATCTCGCTTAAAAGAGTACCGTCAACATCAAAAAATACAACTTTGTACATATCCTCTTACATTCCATCTAAATGATTTGTATCATTTATACAATGAATAGTTTTCTGTTTATTCGTAAGTTCAATCAAACTAATTCCCGTATCTCCCATTTTAAAATAATAGTCCATGCTAATTGGCATTTGGAAAAACGCTCGTAAAATACTATTTATTACACCACCGTGTGCAACAATTGCAATTCGGTCATATGTATTCTCTGTCACGATTTTAGAAAAGATTCCTTCTATTCTCATTCTAAATTCGATAAATGATTCCCCGTTTTCAAAACGATCATGGAGAAATTTTGGCTCTGGATATTTTTTCGCTTCTTCAAAGGATAAACCGGCTTGTACTCCATTATTAAACTCCATTAATTCTTCTTCTAGTTGAATTGGGCATCCGATTTCTTCCGCTAATGTTTCAGCCGTTTCTCGAGCACGTTTTAATGTGCTTGCCCAAATGAAATCTGGCAGGAAATCCGCTTTCACTTTCTGTACAAGTCTTTGTACTTGCTGTCTTCCCTTTTCTGTTAATTCAAAGTCAGCTCGTCCTTCATGTACATTTAAAATGTCGGCTTCTGATTCTCCGTGGCGTATTAGTAGTATTTGCATGCTTATTCCTCCTTATCAACTTAAAACCAAGATTAGATTTTAACATATTATTAAAAATTTTCAAAATAACAAAAGCAATCCCCATTCTAAAATGAATGAAAATTGCTTTTGTTAACACCTATTTTTCATCTAAACTAGCTTTAGACCTTCCTCCTACTCCCCAATGTGAACTCGGGATTTCATTCACTAAAACACGCACTCGTCCAACATCTACATCTAAGTTTTTCGCAACTGCCTCTGTAACATCAAATATTAGATTTTGAATTTGCTCCTGCTTTCTACCTTCTATTATTTGAATTTGTATAATTGGCATTTTTATCTCTCGCTTTACTATTTATTCACAAAACATCGCTACACTTCCTAAATCATCAAATTGTGCAATTATGGAATCTCCTGCTTTAAATGCAATCGCTTCAGATAATGCTCCACTTAATACAATATCACCTTTTTTAAATCCTTCATTTTGTAAACCAAGTTTATTTACCGCCCAAGCAATTGCCTCTGCTGGATGTCCCAGCACTGCTGCCCCCGTTCCAGTTGTAGCAATCTTACCATTCTTCGACATAACCATCCCTACACTAGCTAAGTCTATTTCTTTAGCATCCATCCATCTACTTCCTAATAAAAATTTTGAAGATGAACAATTATCTGCTATTACGTCAGGTAATGTAAATTTGAAATTTAAATACCTACTATCAATAATCTCTAAAGCTGGCGCAACATATTTTGTTGCCTTTAATACATCCTCAGCTGTCACATTCGTTCCTTGTAAATCCTCACCCATTAGAAAGGCAATCTCTGGTTCTACTTTTGGATGAATCAATGTTTCATATTGTAATGGCTCCCATTCGAACGCTAACATATCTTCCAACAAATATCCGTATATCGCTTCATCAATACCCATCATTTGTTGTTTTGCCTTACTTGTTAATCCAAGTTTTACCCCAACTCTTTTTGAACCTTCGTTCATTTTTTGTTCAATTAAACATTTTTGCAATCTATATGCGTCATCCACTGTTAAATCCGGATGCTTATCCGTTACTTTCACTACTTCTTTTCTATCTTTTTCAGCCTGAAGTAAATAGTCAACAATTTCTATATCTGCCCCTTTTATTAAAGCCATCTTTTACACCCCCATTTTTATCTTTGCTAATTCTGCCGCGACATCTAAAATCATATCCTCTTGTCCACCAACTACTTTTCTTTTCCCAAGTTCTATTAAAATGTCACGGGCGTCTACACCAAAACGCTTTGCCGCTCTTTCAGCATGTAATAAAAAGCTAGAATATACACCAGCATATCCCATTACAAGACTTCCTTTTTGAATTTCTTGCGGTGCTGGCAATAAAGGTGCAACAACATCCTCAGCTAAGTCCATCATCTTATATAAATCTATATCTAGCTTATATCCCATACGATCTAAAACAGCGAGTAATACCTCTGTTTGGGCATTTCCAGCTCCTGCGCCAAGGCACCGCACGCTTCCATCAATACGTGTCGCACCTTCTTCGATTGCCACCACTGTATTCGCTACTGCAACAGAAAGATTATTATGACCATGGAAACCAATTTCGACATTTAAAGATTGACGTAATGCTCGAATACGTTCACGTACTTCGTGAGGCAATAAAGCACCCGCTGAATCTGTTACATAAATCGCCTCAGCACCATAATCCTCCATAAGCTTTGCTTGTTCTACTAACTTTTCAACCGGTGCAGAGTGTGCCATCATTAAAAAGCCACACGCTTCCATACCTAACTCACGCGCAAATTGAATATGCTGTGCTGAAACATCTGCTTCTGTTACATGCGTCGCTACACGAACAAGTTTCGCACCAATATTTGCAGCTTGCTTTAACTCATGGATCGTTCCAATACCAGGAATTAACAAAACAGCTACTTTAGCTTGCTTACACTCATCTACCGCTGCTTCAATCAACTTCATTTCATTAACTAATGACTTTCCATATTGTAATGTGGAGCCTCCTAAACCATCTCCATGACTCACTTCAATATAATGCATACCAGCCTCATCTAATGCTCTAGTTACAGATCGAACTTGTTCTTCTGTAAATTGATGTTTCATTACATGACTTCCATCACGTAAACAAACTTCCGTTATTTTCACTGGCCTTTCACTATTTCGCCTCATTCATTACACCTCTTTTCTTCTCTGAAATGATCCGCATTGCAAATTCTTCACCTACTTTTAATGCCGCTGCCGTCATAATATCTAAATTACCAGCATAAGGAGGAAAGTAGTCTCCAGCTCCTTCAACCTCTAAAAATACAGTCACACGATTCCCATCAAACATCGGCTCTTGTTTTAGAGAATAACCTGGAACGTATGCCCTAACTACTTCAACCATCTTATGAATTGCTTCACGAATAGAATCCTCATCCATATACTTAACTTCACAATATACTGTATCTCTCATTAAAATAGGAGGCTCCGCAGGATTTAATATAATAAGTGCTTTCCCATAATCTGCTCCGCCAATTTCTTCAATTCCACGCCTCGTCGTAATTGTAAATTCATCAATATTTGCCCTTGTACCTGGACCTGCACTTAAACTTGAAATAGTTGCAACTATCTCTGCATATGTAACATTTGCCACTTTATTAATCGCATGAACAATTGGAATCGTTGCTTGTCCTCCGCACGTAATCATATTAACGTTTTGCTTATCTACAAAATGATTATTTCGGATAGCAGGACAAACGAACGGTCCGCATGCAGCCGGAGTTAAGTCAATTACTATTTTCCCAAGCTCTCCTAATACTTTTGCATGATAACTATGTGCTTTAGCTGAAGTTGCATCAAATACAATATCAGCTAAACTTGGATTATCAATCATTGCTTGTATTCCATTATCAAAAACCTCGTATCCTGCTTCTTTTGCTCGCTTTAAACCATCCGATTTTGAATCTATTCCAATTATGGCATTTAGCTCTATGACTTCACTTTTTCTTAATTTATACATTAAATCCGTACCAATATTACCCGATCCGATAATAGCCGCCTTTACTTTCTCCACATTTATCCCCCCCTTTTTTCAACGCTTTAATCTATATGAATGTTACAGAAACCGATCCAAGTAAACCGAAATCAGCTCGAATGTTGTCTTCACTTTGAACTGAAACAGCACCAGATAATGCGCCAGGTAAAATTAGTTCCCCTGCTTTCAATCCAATATTAAATTCATAAAGCTTATTAGCTAACCAAGCAATAGCTTGTGCTGGATGGCCTAATGCAGCCGCGCCAGCCCCCGTTGCAATTAAACTATTATTTTTATAAAGTGTCATTCCAGTTGTACGTAAATCTACTTTATCGATGCTAGAGAATGTATGACCAATTACAACTTTCGCTGATGAGCCATTATCCGCTACTGTATCAGCCAGTTTAATTTTCCAATCAACAATGCGACTATCAATTATTTCAAGTGTAGGTACAACATACTTTGTTGCCATCAGTACATCAATGTATGTAATATTAGGCCCATTTAAATCTTGCTCTAACACAAACCCTATTTCTGCCTCTATTTTTGGGGATACAAAGGACCTCATTGAAACTTCACTACCACTTTCTATCTTCATATCATCTAGTAAATGTCCATAATCCGGCTCATTTACTCCAAGCATTTGTTGCATTGCAACACTTGTAAGACCAACTTTCTTGCCAATTATGCTACGTCCACTCTCTAACTTTCTCCCTACAACTTCAAGTTGAATATTATAAGCATCCTCAACAGATAAATTATCATATCTCTCAGTAAAAGGAAGTATCCCTACACGTGAATTTTCAGCTTGTACTAGTTCATCGGCTAATTCTCTAATTAACAATTGCTCTCACCTCATTTTTTAATTTATATATCCCTAAATATTCACATTGTAACTAACCCCCATCTATCTACTTTATTTCCATAAATATTAGATGGGAGCTCTTTGTACTTTAAGTTTAAACATCACCTTTATAATTTCATCGTTACTGTCTTAGCTTCCGTATAAAATTCAAAACTATGACGTCCACCTTCTCTACCAATCCCGCTTGCCTTCGAGCCTCCAAATGGAGTACGTAAATCCCGAACATACCAACAATTAATCCATAGTAAGCCTGAATCAATTTGTGAAACCACTCGTTGTGCTCTTCTAAGATCATTGGTCCAAACAACTCCAGCTAGTCCATAAATGGAATCATTCGCAATGCGAATTGCATCCTCTTCCGTTTTAAACGGAATAACAACTAGAACTGGACCAAATATCTCTTCTTGCGCTACACGCATACTATTATCAACATCATATAGAATAGTAGGTTCATAAAAATTCCCTTCTACTAAACTCTTAACTCTTTTTCCACCATAGGCTAATTTTGCACCTTCCGAAATTCCTATTTCTACATAGCGATTAACCGTTTCTAAATGAGATTTTGATACTAGTGCTCCCATATCTGTATCTTCAGAAAGAGGGTTTCCAACTTTTATTCTTTGTACAGCTGCTACAAATTTTTCTAAAAACTGTTCATATACACTTTCTTGCACAAGTAATCTCGAACCAGCTAAACAAATTTCTCCTTGGTTCCGATATATAGCTTCAATCGATCCTTGTACCGCTTCATCTAAATCCGCATCTTCAAATACGATATTTGCTGATTTTCCTCCTAATTCTAATGAAACAGGGATTAAATTCTCTGCTGCATTACGCATAATTGTTTTTCCTGTATTACTTTCTCCAACAAATGAAATTCTTCTTACAGCTGGATGTGTAGTCATTGTTGTCCCAACAGTACTCCCTGGACCTGTAATAATATTAAGTACACCTGGTGGTAATCCTGCATCATTAGCAATTTCACCAAGCATAACTGCACTTAATGGAGTATAAGAGGCCGGTTTGACAACAACTGTATTACCAGAAGCAAGCGCCGCTGATGCTTTCCACGTCATTTGCATAAATGGCAAATTCCAAGGAATGATTAAACTTGTCACTCCCGCTGGAGCGTACTTTGCATATGACATAAAATTATGTTTGTCATAGTGCTCGTGCACCATATATTTAGCCATTTCAGCAAAGAAGCGAAAGTTATGAGCCGCGCGTGGTATATCGAATCCTTTACTTTCCTTAATTGGTTTTCCAACATCCAAAGTTTCTATATACGCTAGTTCATCCACACGTTCCATAATTAAATCCGACATTTTGCATAAAATATCCGATCGTTCTTCAACAGGCATTTTACTCCAAATGCCGCTTTTAAATGTTCGTTCTGCTACATCAATTGCTCTTTTTGTATCCTCTTCATTTGCCTTCACTACAGAAGCTAACTTTCTATTCGTCGCTGGATTGAACGTATCAAACGTTTCACCACATACAGAATCCACATATTGTCCATCAATAAACAATTTCGCATCTTTTACTTTCATTTTGTCAGCTAATAATTCTTTGTTCACCGTCTTTACCCCCTACTCCTCAATTTCTAAAACCATCTCAATTTCAATTGTTGTGTTATTAGGTAATTGAGCCATACCGACTGCAGAGCGGGCGTGTTTTCCCTTTTCTCCAAAAATCTCTACTAATACATCCGATGCCCCGTTCATTACTTTTGGCTGATTGATAAAATCCTCCGTACTATTTACAAAGCCAAGCAACTTTACAACTCGTTTCACCTTATTTAAATCACCTAGTTCATTTCTTACAACACTTAATAAATTCAACATGGATTGTCTCGCTGCTTTATATCCATCATCAATCGATATATCCTTTCCTAATTTCCCGTGATACTCATCTACACCTTGTCCAGCAGTAAATAATAAGTTACCTACCCTTACACAACTAACATAATTTCCAACTGCTGGGCGAATAGCTGGTAGTATAATTCCCAACTCTCCTAATTTATCCTCAGGTGTTTGTACTCTCTGCATATGCTACACCTCGTTTTTTTATATCAATATTTAAAAATTCAGCTGCATTTCCCCCAAGCATTGCTGCTTTTTGTTCCTCGGATAAACCAGATGTTTCATCAATCACTCTACCCGGATCAATTTCTCGCAATAAAAATGGATAATCCGAACCCATGAAAATCTTTTCATGCCCAAATCTTTCAATCATATATTTCAAATTCATAGGATCATAATTTAAAGAGTCAAAATAAAATTTCTTTGCGTAATAACTAGGAGGATGTGTAGTCAAACGTAAATGAGGCCATACTTTCCAGCCTTGATCTAATCTTGGCAAAATATATGGAAAAGATCCGCCGCCATGCGCAAAACAAACTTTTAACCGTGGAAACTTTTCCATTATTCCACTACATATAAGTGTAGCTGCTGCAAGCGCCGTTTCACTTGGCATACCGACTGTATACATAAAATTATGGTGTGGCATTCTATCGCGTCCTAACGTTTCCCACGGATGGATAAAAATTGGAACTTGCCACTTTTCAGCCATTCGAAAGAATTCAATAAACGATGGATCATCTAAATTTTTACCATTTACGTTTGTACCAATTTCAATACCATGTAAATTTAATTCCGTTATGCAACGTTCCATTTCACGAATTGCAGTTTCTCCATCTTGCATCGGAACCGTTCCTAATCCTACAAAACGATCTGGATGTGCTGAAACTGTTTCTGCAATAAAATCATTTTGAATACGTGCCATACTTTCGGCTTCCTCTGGTTTTGCCCAATACGAAAATGTAACAGGGATTGGCGATAAAACTT
>Ga0102589_1003978_pt1 | contig 14410 bp, 15 predicted proteins | sample AraplaMF_Col_mLB_FD_76858 | JGI IMG/M metagenome (GOLD analysis project Ga0102589, IMG submission 76858) | Arabidopsis root microbial communities from the University of North Carolina, USA - plate scrape MF_Col_mLB | ecosystem: Host-associated > Plants > Roots > Endosphere | place: USA... | reverse complement strand
GTGATTATCATATTCCCATTAGTTTATTGGTTTATCTATGAATTTGTGTTAAAACCTAAGAAAAAGAGAAAGAGCACCGATAAGTGATTAGGTGCTCTTTTTGCTTCTTATAAATGGTTTTATGTTAACTAAGTTTGTATTCACTGTTAAAGAAACAAAAAGAGACCAAATATTTACTTGGTCTCTGCCTAATTATTTCTCTGGTTTAATATAAGGAACCATTTGTGCCGTAGCTCCTACAGAAGCACCACGAATAAAATCTTTATTTTCCAACGCTTTAAAATTTTGTGTTTGCCCTGTCACCATTACCCCTAAAATTTTAACTTTATCAAATGATTTATCTTTATTTGATGCTAAAAATTTCTGAATCGTTTCATCTTCGGCATCTGTATTGTACTTTTTAAGGTTTTTGGTAAATTCATTATAAGCATCTTTTGGCGAATCAGATGGATCAAACCCATAAACAGGCATACCAGCAGGTCCTTTACTTTCATTTGCAATAGGCGATGCCATATACAACCATACAATGTTTAAATTATTGGGAATTTGTTTTTGTATTTCCTTCAATGTATAAGGATGATTAAAAGAGATAGCTACTTCCGCAACATAATTTTTCATTTGTGAGACTGCATTCAAGTCATTTTTTACGCCTCCATAGTAATTCTTAATAGATGGATGATAAAAAATTCCAACCTTCTGTTTAGTTTGTTTATCATAGTGATAGAGCTCTTTACCATACCGATAGAATCCTGGCACTAATTCATTTGTGTCAATATGAGGCCTAAACCAATCATAAGAGCTTGTTAGTGTACTCCATTGGACTACATAACCATCAATATTTTTGGAACGATTTGTTACAATGTTACCTTCAAACATCGAGCGACTACTTATTGCTTGGGAGTCAATTTGAATATTAGGCCCCGAAATTTCATTATTTAAAAAAATTGCGTCATGAAGTCTTGCAGTACTTTTGGCTGCAAAATAGTTTCCAGCTCTATAAAGGATTGCTAATGCCACAAGTACAACAATAATTGATATGATGACAATTTTAAATATTTGTTTTCGTTTGGCTTTTTGTAAAGCCCTTTGTAGTGAACTCTCCATTAACATTTCCCTCCTGCTTTTGATTGAATCAAGTTACGAGCACGATATAATTTCTGCTTCACACTGTTTACTTTAACGTCTAACATAGCTGCAATCTCTTCATATGAAAAATCATAGTAATACTTTAAAAAAAAGACTTCTTTGTATTCTTTTCTTATATCCCTTAACAAAAAAAAGATTTCATTTTTATTTAAAATGGCATCGAATTCGCACTCTGTATATTGTAATTTCGAATAAATTTTCTCTGTTAAATAGATGTTTTGCTGCTCCTTTTTTCTTTTGAAGTCTATGTATTCATTAAGTGCGACTCTAAAAAACCATGGACGTATTGTGTTCTCTCTTAGATCATCTAATAATGTATATACTTTATAAAATGTGTTCTGAATGATGTCTTCCGCATCTTCTTTTGTTGCTCCCTTTGCTAGTAACAGTTTGAGTACTTCCTCTCCTAAATCGATAAGGTAGGAGGCGAGTATGTCTTCTTTTTTCATCATTTATCCTCCCTATACTTATACAACGAATAAGTAACAATGAATGTATACACTTAAAGGAAAAAAGTAGAAAGTTTTTGATTATAAATAAAAGAAGCACTGGCCTATAACCAATGCTCCTTCTATTTACTACTTATAACTGTGATTACGTTAACTATGAATCAATATGCCCTACATGAGGCTTTGTAACTAAAGAGCACTTATTCCTTTTCATTAATACCTAACACATCCCAGGTATTTCCCCATTCTTTCATTGCTTCGAAAATTGGACGCATTGTTTTCCCCTTATCAGTAAGAGAGTACTCCACATGAGGGGGAATCTCCGAGTATATTTTACGTGTAATAATTTCCTCATCATGTAGTTCCTTTAAACGTAAAGAAAGAGTTCGAGGGCTTACCCCTTCTAAGGATTTTTGTATTTCTCCAAAACGTTTTGGTCCAGTAAAAAGTTCTCTTAAGATTAAAAAGGTCCATTTTCCTCCAATAACATTCATTGTCTTTTCTATAGGGCATTTAGAAGGATTAGATTTCAGTTTAGGTTGATTATTCACGATATTCCTCCATTACTATTTATAAGGATACTTACTATAAAAAATATCAGTACTATAAAAAAGAAAGTACTTCATTTAGTATAATTATTATAAATCGCCCAGTAAATGGTTATTTATAATACATTTATAAAAGGAATGATAAAGGTGAAAGCCATTGTTTTTGGAGGTACAGGTTTTATAGGAAGTCATACGGTAGAACAATTGCGGTTAAAAGGACACGAGGTTACAGCCGTGGTTCGACAAACTAGCGACACTTCTTTCTTAGATAGTTTGGGTGTACGAGTAGTTAAAGTGGATTTCTCGAAAACTGAATCCCTCGGAGAGATTATTAAAGGGCATCAGACGGTTTATAACTGTACTGCAGATGCTAATCTAAGCACTGAAGTTAATTTAGAAGCACCTGTGGAAATTGGATTGACAAGAGAACTCCTTAAACAGGGTGCTTTAAATGGTGTTGAGCGTTTTATACAATTAAGCTCAATTGTAGTATATGATTTTCGGACAAATAAGCCTATAACTGAATCCTATAATATACGTCCAGAGTACCCTATTCAGGAGTTGCTTCTAAAAAGAGAAGAGATTGTTCAAGAAATAGGAAGAGAAACAGATATGGTAACGATTATTCTACGTCCAGCAAGTGCAATAGGACCTCGAGACAAGGCATCTTTTTTCTCAAGATTATTAAAAAATCATGTAGATAATAAATTTCCGATTTTGAAAAATGGTCAAACGATAGTTTCTTTAGTTGATACACGTGATATAGGAAGAGCAATGGAATGGCTAGGTACCTATGAGATGTTTACCAAAAAACAAAACGTGTTTTTACTCAAAGGATTTGATACAACCTGGGGAAGTCTAAAAGCAGCTATAGACGAGGCGAGAGGGACAGTAGCAAATGTACACGACTTGTCTAAAATAGTAGAGGGAAATACATCTATGTCTTACGCTTTAAGTACTTTCAGTACAAATCGAATCTGGGATGATGAAAAAATAAGAAGTTTAGGCTTCAAAACTAAATATCCCCAAACTGAAAGCGTACAATATGCAGTTAGAGATTTAATTAAAAGAAATTTTATTTAAAAATAAAGTCTAATAAACTGATTTTTAGTTTATTAGACTTTTTGTTTCCTAGAATTGGTATTATGTAAACTAATTTTGTATAGCGCATACAATTATCAACTGACTTCAAAACCTTTTATTAGCTAGGTTTTGACACCATAAGATTGCACCAAAACCAATAAACAATTGATGTACTAACTATATAAATATAAACCTCAAAGTTTTTTATAAATGGAACAGGATTATAAGTTAAAGTATAAAAAATATAGTAAACGATAGAAAATATTAATAAATAGCCCAGTAAACTTATTATACTAAATCTCGGTAACTTTTTAATTATAAGTAGAGATGTAGGTAGCCCGAAAACTGTATATAAAGTGAAGTACACTACTGTACTTATAATCATACTGAATGGAAATGCAGGTGAAATAAAATCTTTAACTCCGTATTCAATAATTAAATACAATAAAGATAGACAAATTGAAGATAGCAATATAGACAATACATATCTTTGAATCATAATATCCTCCGTATTAATAAAGTATAAGGTTAATGGAATACTTATCCTTTTAACCATTATAGGCTTTATAGTCGCATCAATGTTTTTAAAGTAAATTAATTTTATGGATAAGTACTTTAAAATCAATTCTATGAAGATTGGATACCGATAAAGTACATTATGTCAACTAACTTTGTATGGAGTATACAATATAGGATTTTTGTTTTTGTAAGCTGAAATAGTACTAAATAGACTATATAAAAACAAAGGGAGTAGATCCTATGAATATTTCAGTTTTAAATACTATAGAGAATGTTGATTGGTCACGAATGAAAGAAATTTATCATTCCGTAGGGTGGAAAAAACATAATGAGGAAAAAATTAAAAAGATCTTCACTTTAAGCAATGTAGTAACTATCGCTTATGATAAAGATAAGATTGTAGGGTTTGGAAGGGCCATGTCAGATGGAGTATTTAATGCCGCTATATATGATGTTGTGATCGAAGACACCTATCAACATAAAGGCATTGGGCAACAAATTATAGGTGACCTACTTGCTCAACTTAAGGATATTTCTTGTGTTCATCTTGTTGCTACAACAGGTAATGAGGAATTTTATCGTAAAGTAGGATTCAGTAAGATGAAAACTGGTATGGCTCGATATTTAAATTCTGCTTTAACTGAAGAATACTTAGAATAATTGATTTCCGATAATTAACGTTATGTTAACTAAATTTATACATGATACGAACTTATTATAAGATAAGCCCTGAAGCAAATTCTTTTTACGATATGGATATTTTTAGTAATATTAATAGGTACTAACGAGGAGGGAATCTTATGAAAGCCATTATACATTATCATAAAAAAGGAATAGCTGGTTTAAAGTATCAAGATACTCAAGAAGAAAAGCCCGGCTATGGTGAAGTAAAGGTAAAATTGATTACAGTAGGTTTGAATCGTAGGGATTTATTTGTTATTAACAATAGAAATCAAGATGAACAACCTTTCATCCCTGGCTCTGATGGGGCTGGAATAATAACAGAGATTGGAGAAGGTGTTTCGAACGTTAGTTTACATACTGAAGTAATTATCAATCCAAGTTTAGACTGGGACTTTATTGATTCTGTTCCCGATGTTCCTAAAATTTTAGGGGGTCCATCAAATGGGACTTTCTCAGAGTACATAATTGTATCAGCTAAGAATGTGGTTAAAAAGCCTACTTACCTTTCATGGGAAGAAGCAGGAGTACTACCTTTATCAGCTTTAACTGCTTACAGAGCTCTTTTTACAAAAGGAAACTTGAAAGAGGGACAGCATGTTTTAGTACCGGGAATAGGAAGTGGTGTAGCTACTTACGCAATGTTATTTGCAAAAGCAATAGGTGCTAAGGTGAGTGTCACATCAAGAAGTGAAGAAAAAAGAAAACTTGCTAAGAAATACGGTGCAGATCATGTGTTTGATAATAACAGTGACTGGGCAAAAAGTTTAGATGGTGAAAAGGTTGATGTAATATTGGATAGTATAGGTCCTACTACTTTTCCTAACTATTTCGATGTTTTAAAGCCAAATGGTGTTATTGTGAATTTTGGAGCTAGTTCTGGGGACAAAATTGAAATTCCTCTGAGAGCTCTATTTTACCCTCAAATAAGTATCCTTGGTACATCTATGGGGAGTAAAGAAGAGTTTAATCAAATGCTTCAATTTATGACTAAATACGCTATAAAACCTATCATTGACCAAGCATATCCTTTATCTGAAGCTGTTCAAGCTTTTAATAGAATGAAGGAAGGATCTCAATTTGGAAATATTGCATTAGTAGTTAATGAAATGTATTGATTTTGTTGGTTAAGCTCACTAAAAAAGTGAGCTTTTTTGTTGCTAGAAGGCGTTTTATGTTAACTTTAAAAAGTTCGATTATGGTAAAATATAATAATAAAGTAACTTATTAGGGGTGTTTTTTTGAATAAAAGGGCCGCAGGTTGCTTATTCATATTCTTGGCAGCCTTATTTATATGTACAAAGTTTATTAGTGCAGCAATTTATTCTTCTAGTGAAGCATCTTGGAGTTCAGGTACATTTAACGATCAATTGCATGAAATTGGCACGACCTTAAATATTTTAAGTATAGTATCTTTAGTCATTGGTATTGTTTATTTATATTTTGCGGAACGCGATAAGCAATAAATATAAAAGATCTTATTCATACTAATAAGGTCTTTTTAATTATGTAGCCTATAGATTCTATAAAAAAGGAGTTTTTATGAAATATAAATCTATTATTTTACTTTTTTTATGCACTGTATTTCTTCTGGTATCATGCCAACAAAAGCAAGAGAATATTAAAGATATTTCCGTAAAAAAGATTTCTTCTTACAATAAAGAAGATTGGAAAATAAACATCGTACCTAAGAAAGATCACAATACATGGGTATACGATGTGAAAGCTACATACTTAAAAAATAAGAGCATTGATGTAACAATAAAACCATACTCAGATAATTCTAAGTATGGATACAAAGGTTATTTAAAAGAACCTATAGTTATCCCTGGAAATTATGAATCTAAAGAGTCTGTTTATTCTAAGGAAAACAATAAGGTAAAAATAAAGTTAGAATGGACTGAAGAGAAAGAGAATGAATTGAAACAAGCAGAGGCTGAATATGAACTGGTACCAAGAACGAAGTAAAGATATTTTATGTTAATTGACAGATAAATAAATCTTATCCTTAACCATATATCTAATTCTTGGAGGAACAAATTGAAAAAACGTTTTAGTCTATACTCACTGTGTTTATCAATGTTTGGAATCTTTATTGGATTAGGGCAATATTTCACATCCACATATAGCTCAAATATTCTTTATGTAGGAGTCGTTATTTATCTTGCAGGCTTTACATGTGGAGTAATAGCTTTTGGAAAAAATAAAAAAGGTCTAATAAAATATTTTAGTTTGGCCTCTTTTGTTGTAATTCCGCTACTTATCATGTTGGGTATGCTTCTTTTTGCAATGAATTTTGGTGAAAATTAAAAAATTAAACATAGAATGCTTGCATCCTAAAAAATATTTACATAAAAAAAGAAACCTTTGCCGATACAGGCAAAGGTTTTTCTAGTTTATTGGAATAGGGGGAATACTTTATTAGTCTGGCCAGATTTGTAGATTCATATACACATAACTTTAAAAATAAATATTGTGATCGATTTTTTTAGAAAATAACCTTATTTAAGTTATTCTATCATCTGAGTAAATACTAAAGTATTTTAGTTATTATTAAGGCTTTACCATTTATACTAAGTGACGACAAATTGTGAGTTTTTCTACAAAATAGATATTAAATGAACTTATTCTTATAAAAATTTTGTAGATTTGACGAGTGTATACGATTTTTTGTAAGGATATAAGATTTGTGTTCCATTTTAAATTTAAAATTAAGTTTTATTACAATAAAGAAAGCCACTAGTGCATCTAGTGGCTTTCCGTTTAAAAATCGCTATATTCTTCTAAATCATCGTCGTCTAATGAGCCAGATACTTGTTCTAAATCCGCAATCTTTCCTTCTTTAATTTGATGACCTTCTGAAGGTTTTTCTTCTGCATCATCCGGTTTGTTATTGAAACCATTCGTTTGCACTAATTGTTTGAGCTCACGTAATTCGCAATTAATTTGTTCCAGGATCTCTCCTGTTTTGCGGCCCGTTTCTAACTGGTCGGACGATGAACGATGGAGATCACGAACAATTAAAGAAGAAATATAATCCCCTAATTTCCGAGACTTGGCGTATTTTGCGAGTACGTCATAGACTTCATTACTTAACTTATTAGTTTTAATGGTAAATGCGTTCTGACGCTCTGACATGGGTATCACCTACGCTGTTAGGATTTAACGGCTTTCTTCTCGGCTTGTTTCTTCTGAAGATAACCAATGCTGCGAATCTCTAAGCCGAATAAATTTAAGTGACGGCTATCCTCTGGCACTTTATGATATTTTTCTGTTCGCTCTTCGCCGATCTTCTCACCCATACTATTCATAATGGCTACTTCTAGTGTAGGAGCGACACCCCCACAATATACGTATTTACGTAATTTATTCGCTGGCGGCGGAGCCACATCATTCAACTTAGCCAGTAAAATCTCCACATATTCTTTTAAAGAAGACTTAATTTGAACAGTTAAATCAATTGATTCACCTGTGTTTTCATTTTTTAATTCAAACTTTTGTTTGCTGTAGTTATCTAAAATAAATTGATCAAAAGCACGTAAATCGGTAAACAACTCTGGGAATTTTTCTTTTCTTAACTTATCGATATGTGCTAAATATGGAATACCTTCAATACTTTGGAATGATTCACGGCTGTTCGCAGCTTTTAACCCCTCAGGTAAGATTACGACATCAATTGATCCTCCACCGATATCGACCATTACAGTTTCACATTCCACATATTCATTTGCATCTTCACGGTCTTGAAGCGTTAAGTCTTTCTTTAACGCAAAGCGAGCGATTTCACCTTCTTTTAAGCAAGAACTTTCTTCCACAGACACCTTTAATTCTCTTTCAAATCCTGGTGTATGGATGTGGAAAGTGTGATCACCTACAAAGCGATTGGCCATGGCTTTTTGCGCTTCTCCGAAAGTACTTTCTTTTTTTAGTAACCAGATTGGTAACATTGTAGAGAAATAGTCAATTTCAATACTAGTATCCTTTTGATCTTTTGCATGCAACGCGTTGTAGTAGGCAATTGCAGCTAAAAATGTCACGTATGGAATATGGCTTGTTATTTTATTATGTAAACGATTGATGTGATTGTTAGCTAATTGTTGGCTTGCTGCAATGTCGCCGACTAAGAAATAACGTTCTTTTTCTTCGTCTCCAATAGTTGTAGAAAGCAAGATACGCTTTTTAAATTCTTCTGGTGCTGTCACCGCATCTGTAAAGAATGAATCAGCAGCATCCTTTTGGAGTTCTACTACGTTGGTTGGAAAATCAAATAGGTACCCATCAATAATATTCATATCGACTGAGTTCCCACAGTCTTTATTAAAACGTGAAATTTTCATCTCTATACACCTCATTTTTTAAGTTGAACTTCTGTTGAACTAATTATACATAAAAAAAAGAGGTTATACAATCTTTTTAGGTGAACTTATTTATCATCAAAAACTTACATATATCAACAATAATTTTTATTTAGTTGATCTTACCTTGAGACATAAATTAAATTAGGATAAGAGGAATCATGTTAATAAGAAGGTACTAAGTCGCTTATAATGAAAAATACTATGTGTTGACTACATAACCATCACATCAAGTATTTTCATATATCTAAAAAGAAAAAAGGAACACAAAAAACCCGTTCTTATCTAAAGAAATAAAATTTGCTACAATAGAAAAACTAACAACAAAAGGTTCTATTTAAATCTTTATATAGACCATTCAAGCACACTTGGGTAATTCCATACATACAGTAATTAGAAATCTTGTTCCTTCCACATTAGCCCAATTTCTTGTTCGCGCTGCAAAACCTTCTCCAGATAACGCTCTGTTGTCTTACGATCACTGTGACCTAGTTCCTTTTGAATTAAAAAGATATCTGCTCCCTGCTGCCTACTGTAAATGGCATAAAAGTGACGAAAATAATGGGGCGTAATCCTGTCAGCTCGTTCTTTCACAAAAGGTAACTCTGTTCGTTCAATGATACGCACAATATAATTACTTAAGTTTTTATAGTGATAATACCCTCCATCTTTGCTCGGAAATAATGGGCCTTGATCACTCGTATTTAAGGCTGTACTGACATGGCGTCTTGCTCTAAAGGCAAGAATTCGTTCATATAGGGATGGATGAAGTAACTTATCAAATTTCTTTCCACCCTTACCTACTCCTCTTAAGCGATAATGCCCACTTAAACTGTCTAGATATACATCTCCCCATGAAGCATTGGCTATTTCTTGTACACGTAATCCTGTCATAGCCAACATGGTTAACAATCCATGGTTAATGGGATGATCTTTATAATAGTCTAGGATCTGCTTAACTTCATGATAGTACAAATCTCGATTTGGAATTTCTTGTTCTGATAGTGATGTGCTCAAGATTTCTTTATGCAACGGATACTGAATATACTTCGTTTCATGTAACCATTTCATAAAACTTTTTAAAATCGTCATTTTAGCATCTAAAGTTGCGGGTGAATAAGGTTTACCGCCCTTACCTAACAATGCAGTACTTAAATACATTTGATAATTCCTTATGTGCCAAGGTCTTAGATTTTTAAAAATCGTTTCTTCTATATAATGGTCTACATCTTGTCGTAAGAATGACTCACTTTCTATTGCATACTGATAAAACTGCAATAAGATCCGTAGGTACTCTACTTTTGTGTTCTCTTTTCGTTCTCGATTCTTTCGGATATGCTTTCGTTGATGAACATAGTAGTACATCATGTCTTCGTCTGTAAAATCGCTAAACATGTCTTCGTTTTTTCGCTGGTGATGCTCATTCCTTTCTTCTAAAGCATCATAGTATGTAGTATTCAACATCAACGAAACTACTTTATGGAAATTCTCTTTTCTCTCACGTATCTCCGTTCCTATATTCATTAAAGATATATTTTGCATAAAACCTCTCCTTTCAATAATCTCGTTTTCTTATTCATATTTCTCTTTAGTGTTAAGGTAGTTTCTTCTCTATTTAATATTATGTATCAATTTATGTGTATGTAAAAAGCAAGGGACCTCTAACAGTGGTGATAACGTTCATAACAAATTTAAAAGTGAAAAAATACTAGTTTAATACTAATTATTACTACAGTTAAATACGCATTAAAATTTATTTTTTAGAGGTATTACTTCTTTATTTTATCTTATATAGAAGTAAAAGTGAAAACTTACTTTTTATAAAAATAGGATAAAATTTATATCATTTGTAGAAAAATGATCTATTTGTCGTTATTTAGAGTCAATGTTAAAACAATATTTTTTATAAGTTAGTTTTACCATTTACACTTATAATGTAATAACTTTTAAACTTTAATCTTATTTAAATATGATATAATAGATTATTAGTTAATAGAAAAATATAAGGAGTGTGCTTTATGATTGATAACCCCAGTAAAATTATTACCATTGAAGACGTGATGGAGATGTTAGCTATTTCGTCTAAGAAAACAATTTATACATATATCCAGCAAGGAAAACTACATCCGATTAATAAAGATGACTGGCATATCGAGGGTCGTTATGAATTTGATCTAGTAGATGTGGTTCGGTTAAAAGAAGAATTAAAAAAGCCAGGACTTACGACAAAAGAAGTAGCGCAGCAACTCGATGTGTCCGTTACAACGGTCAATAAGTATATTAAGCAAGAATTATTACCAGCGTTCCAAGAAGAATACCGAGGAATCAATTGCTATTTTGTCCATGAAGAAGAGTTAGAGGCATTTAAGCGTACGCATGAAATCGGGCGCAAACCGAGTAAACGCCATTTTTATCATGCCGAACAAAATATTGCTTTATTTCAACTTTTTGTAAAGAAGGACGAGGAAAAAGAGCAACTTGCCCGTATCATCTCCGTAGAAGATCCGATTATGGCTATTACAGAACAACATGAGGAGTTAACATTAGAGGAATTAATTGACCGAGGCTTTGAAGCAGCCTATACCATTGAGTCGAAAAAAATGATTACCAAAGAAGGCTATGCTACGTTTACCTTTAAGCAAACAGCTTATGCAAAATCACATCTTTATAAGCTCATGGATTTATTTTATCAATACCTAAGCCCGACCAATATGAGGATTACGCCACAAGAAGAGAAAGAGCAATTTTTAATTGAAATCAAACCTATATTACTGACCGAATCCTCACACGAACTTATGGAGTTATTAGAGTCTGTTCTTGTCTCAGGTAAAATTAACAAGCGTAGCCGTGGCATTTATATTGATAGCGATTTGGAAGTGGTACGAGTCAAAGTAACAAGCGATTTGAAAGAAGAATTGCAGCAAAAAGCGAAAGAATTAGGCAAACGAAACATTGAAGAATTGTTACTATATGCTGTACAACAATTATAGAATGAACTAAAAAACGTTCAACTTTAACAAGACAAGCCAATAAAAACCGGCTTGTCTTTATCTATACGATGAAATAAAAAAGTTTAATAAATTATCTTCTCATTATTAGGACTTTAGAAAGTAAATTAATCCTTTTGATAGATTAATTTACTTTCTATTTGATTTCAGCTGTATTTTAAATATTTCCTCATGACCTCTGGATTATAATGGAAGTTATTGGCCGTTCAATACAAGTTTCAGTACTCTAGAAACTTGTATTTTATTGCTATGTAAAGTTAGCTACTATAATAAATGTTATAAGTAAAAAAAGAGCATAAACCCGTTGGTTTCCAACAAGTGTATGCTCTTTTTTAGTATGACTTTTAACAGTTATTTATTCTTTTAGTTCTGTCACAAATAATTCAAAGTATACGATTCCGATGCAAAACTGGGAAATGTGTCATAAGGATTTTCTAATATACATATGGATAGTGATGTAGCGATATTGTTACTCAGTGATACTTGATGCGCAATGAGAATCAGTGAGTTTATATAGATTCACATGAACTTTTATTGCATAGAAAAAACCATCGAAAGTATCTGAATGACAAAAAAAGCTAATCAACTACTTAAATATCTATGACGTACATTTTAGAGAAAGGAGTATCTATATGAGTGACTACTTTGAGGAGGTAATGAGGAAACTGACTATTGAGGATGTTAGCATTCTGGGATGGTTATTTCAGAATGAAGCAAACGCTGTGTTTAAAGCGATAAAGAAAAGTAGTATTGCAGATGAGTTTGAATATTCAACAGCTAACTTTCGTAAGACACTCAACAAGCTTGAGGCTATCCATTTCATAGGAACTGTTACTGGAGGAAAAGAACATAAATTGTATCTAACAGAATACGGTCAACAAGCTGTACAACAGGCCATACTTCAAGGAGAAGAAAATGAGGGGGTTAAGGAAATATGATAGGTATTGTAGGAATTGGTGCTGCAGGTGGGAATATAGCTGATTTAGCATTTGAAAATGGTATTAATGCTGTTGCATTGAACTTTTCAGAACGTGATTTGGAGTCATTAGATTTTGTAGAACAGCGTCTAATGCTTATAGGTAGCGAAGGAGTAGGAAAAAATCGAGATGAAGCTATTAATCTTATGGTCGATAAAAACTGGGAACTGGCACTGAAGTTTATTAAAGAGAACTTTTCAACACCTAGTACTGAAATTATTATGGTTTGTTTTTCTGCAGGTGGTGGCTCTGGTGGTGGTATTGGACCGATGCTTGTGGATCTTCTTGCTCAGGAAATGGATGACAAAGCAATTGTAGCTGTTCCTATCTTACCCGATACTACAGAAGCATTGGTTCATCAAGTCAATGCACTGTATGTTACTGAAGAGCTTTCACGTCAGGACCTTTGTGTATTACCTATTGATAACGAGCAGGTGAAAAAGAAAAATCCGAATGCAGGAAAAGCTAGAATCTTTAAAGAAACAAACGAAACATTTGTGAACTTAATTAGTACTCTTCCTAAATATACGGATAGACACTCTAAGCATGGTGTTTTAGATAAGAAAGACTTACGTACAATTTTTTCAACAAAAGGAATTTCTGCCATTTCATCTGCAGAAATAACAAAATTAGATGAAGGGCAAGCAGATATTAGAAATGAGGGTATTACAGAAGTAATTAAGAAATCATGGGAAAACTCAATCTTTGCACCACTTGAAATGCAAACTATACCAAAAGCAGGAATTATATATGAAGGTCCACTAGACTTATTTACGATAGATTCAGCCCAACTATTTAGTTCCTTTAAGGGGGGAGAACCAACCCATCTATTTGAAGGAACCTATGAAAGTGATCATGCAAAGGTAACAACAATTTTATCAGGAATGCCTTATTATTCTACCCGATTAAAAACTATTGAAGAAAAAATTGAAGCACAACAGAAGGTAAAAGAGGAGTTATCTACCATAGAAACAGGTTATGAATCTAAGTTGAAATTGCCTAAGGCTTCTCATAAGAAACCACTACCTAGAAATAAAAAGAAGGCAATCAATTCAATTTTAGATAAGTATCAGAATCGTTGAGCATTTTTAGTATATCTATAAAAACAAACATATAGATATAAGATGCACTTTTTATAGACTCTTTGTTTACACAGATGTGGAGAGATCACCTTTATGAATCACTTGAAACCCTTACTGCCACAAGGGTTCTTTTTTGTAGAGTGTTCCAGAAAGAGTTGTTGTTTAAATTGGAAATAAGTAGGTAAACATTTGGTGTAGACGAATCTGAGTATAAGAATATACTTCGTATTTGTTACTCTAATATCAAAAAATTTTCTAATTAACATTTTTGCTATGAAACGATATAAATTCTATATTAAAAATCAATAATTTATCTACTACAAATAAAAAAGCAGTTTGCATATGCAAACTGCTTTTAAGATGACCCGTACGGGATTCGAACCCGTGTTACCGCCGTGAAAGGGCGGTGTCTTAACCGCTTGACCAACGGGCCAATATGGCTCCACAGGTAGGACTCGAACCTACGACCGATCGGTTAACAGCCGATAGCTCTACCACTGAGCTACTGTGGAATATGGTGGGCCTAAGTGGACTCGAACCACCGACCTCACGCTTATCAGGC
>Ga0102589_1003977_pt1 | contig 14412 bp, 12 predicted proteins | sample AraplaMF_Col_mLB_FD_76858 | JGI IMG/M metagenome (GOLD analysis project Ga0102589, IMG submission 76858) | Arabidopsis root microbial communities from the University of North Carolina, USA - plate scrape MF_Col_mLB | ecosystem: Host-associated > Plants > Roots > Endosphere | place: USA... | reverse complement strand
ACGTTATGAAGAATGTGAAAGATGGTACGGAATTAATCGGTAATTGGGGATTCAAAGGAACAGACGGTTTCATTATGTCACTTATTCTAAAAGGTGATAAGACATTTGAAACGTATGGTAAAGGTGAGTATCCAAATAAAAAGAATTATATTGAAGGAACTTGGGAATATGATAAGGAAGCTTTTACAATCTATTTACATCTCAATAAACGTTTAGTAGACGGTGTAGAAGATACAATTCAAAAAAAGAAAATAGCATATAAAGTTCAAGACTATGATGGGGAAAACTTACGATTATTTAATGAGGCTTCATTCAACACAATTAAGTATGTGAAGCAAAGATAAAGTTATGTAGGACTAGGTTTAAATGACCTGGTCCTTAATTAAAGTGTGAGTATGTAAATAATATGTTATCTTTGGTTTTGTCTACTTAGTATCATGCAATTCTTTAATAAAGTAATAAATGGAGTTTCACATTAAATATATGGGATTGGTTACAAATGATAAAGAAATTTACGAGACTAGTATTAACTGTAGTTATACCAATCGTTCTTATTACAGGTTGTGGAACTGCTGAAAAAACTAAAGCACAAGAGACGAAAGCGGTACAATCTGGGAAAAAGGACTATATGGACTATTCAAATGGTAGCAAAGGTATAGTAGTAAGTAGCAAAGCGAAAGAGCGTCAACAATACGAGGTTGGGTTTATAAATGAAAACAAATTAATAGGAATTGATGAAAATATTGCGGACTGTATTATTTTAGATAATAAAGATGAAGCAGGTCTCGTTTGGAAGCAAATAGAGCGTGGGTCTATTATAGAAGTGCAATATGGTAAGGATCGCAACGATATCGTAGGGGTGCAATTAGTAAGAGATCGTGATACATACGAAATTAGTGATAAGTTTGATCGAAATACAATAAATGAGATTGTCGAAAACGTAAAAGGGAATTTGTAATAGAGGCTAGAATGAAAAAATATTTAAGTTTACTATTAAGAAAGTCGATTCCTTATTAACATAAGAAATCGACTTTTTATACTTATTTATTTTGTAAGTTGTCTTTCCAAAAATTATAGCTATTATCAATAACTTCTTTTAATTTAAAATAGTTGTCCCAAGTATCTTGCACATGGTAGAGGGTTTCGCCTTCATCTATAAAAACATTACTGTAATCATTTATATATTTCCAGTCCTCGTCATGGTTAAAGTAGTACATTGTGAATTGATTGCCCTCATCATTTAACATGTCGTCTGCTAAAACGCCATCCCAGTTCATATAAATTTCTGTGCTAGTCATTTGTCTAAGTTTAAACTGGTTGATTTCGTCTTGAGACTCTTCTTCAAATTCTTGACTACATAAATTACGTTCAATTATCCATCCTAAAAACATGCCAGTATGTACAAAAGCTTGATCGATTGGTAAGTCCTCAGGAAAATCACCTTGATAATGGTACTTGGCTTTATCATAAACAATCGTATCTAACAATTCGTTCATCCCCTTTAACGTATTATCTCATAAACTCGTACTGTTTGTTTTAATATTTCAACAGCAGTGATTTTTATGTAGTGGTGCATGAGCAAAAGATTTTAACTTACTAGCTAGTTTCTTTACAATTTTTTGGTTTTCTTCATTTCATGTATCAATATTAGTGAGTAAAATATGAGCAATTTCTTCCATATAAAAACTCCTTTCAATGTAAAAAGATGATAACTATATTATAGTGGAAAATTGAAAAATGTAAGTATTTTCAAATAGAGAAATTACATTAAATCAGGATCTAATTAATAGATACATAGTAGTTATGAAAAAACGTAAAGGTCCTTCTAGTTGAAGAAAATGAGTAAAAGGTATCCTAATCTATTTTTTGAGAAGCAGTGGCGTGTAAGGGGGATAAGTGCTTTTGACGACAATTGCAATTGGTTATAAAATAATGTCTGTTAAGGAATTTTATAGAAACTATCATTCACCTGCTGGGGATAAAATGAAAGTATGTATAAAAGGTTGAATATACATAGGTGATGAAAGTTTTGTTAAAAGTACATAGTAGATTCATAGTTTTTCACTAATGAGAATATAAAGGGAGGTTGAGATACTGCACGAACAGTGTAGATATCGATTACAGCAATGAATACAATCATAAAAAAAAGAGTAATTGCACTATCAACAAGTTTAGTAATGTTAGGGAGCGCACCTATAGCGATATCAGCAGAAGAGAGTAAAACTGATCAACTTCGTATCGCACAAGGGGAACGTGGAACGAACGGATTAAGTTATTCTGATTTCAATCTAGAAACTCCAGATCACATGCAAATTAACGAAGCGGAAGTATCAGAAAACGAGGAAATACTTTTGGAAGAATATAAGCATAAACATTCTGAAACAGAAGAACTAAATAAAATGAAAGAAGCGAAAAAAGGTCAAGTAGCGGATGAAGAAGCGATTTCAAATATTGAAAAGGCATTTGAACATGTAGACGGTCGAAATGATGGTTCTACTCGCGAGATGAAGCCGGTTGAAAAGCCAAGAGCTATTCAGTATAGTGCATCGATGGCTACAAAGAAATATGGAACACTTGCAGGTGTACCGTTTGTAGAGTGGATTGTTCCAGCAGGAAACCCTGATATTCGCCCTGCTAATCCGATGAAAGCACGATATATTACAATTCACGAGACTGCAAACACAGCTCGCGGTGCGAATGCTGAAAATCATGCGAAATATTTGTATAAACAAGCAACGGAAGGTACGTTCCGAACAGCTTCATGGCATTTTACTGTAGACGATAAACAAATCTATCAGCACTTACCAACAAACGAAAACGGTTGGCATGCAGGAGATGGGGATGGCTCAGGAAATAGAGAGTCTATCGGTATCGAAATTTCAGTTAACCAAGATGGAGATTACAATAAAGCATTAGAGAATGCAAAGCGACTTGCAGGTTATTTAATGAACAAAGAAGGAATTAGTGCAGACCATATCTACAGGCACCAACAATGGAGCGGTAAAAACTGTCCTGATATTTTAATTTCTCGTGGAAATTGGACTGGCTTTGTACAAGGTGTTCAATGGTATGCAAATGTTAACGCACAAATTGATTCGCCTTTACAAGAAAGAAACGAGCTATTTGATTCAAATGAATATAATCCAGCTGAACCTAACATGGAACTTGTAGTGAATGGTGACGGTATAAACGTACGTAGTGGTGCAGGACTGGAACATCGTACCGTTCGTAAAGCTTCAAAAGGAGACCGTTACAAAGTGTTAGCGGTTAAAAACGGTTGGTATAAAGTAGGTAACGATGAGTGGATTTTCTATAACCCAAGCTGGATTAAGATAAACTACAATGTGCCAAATAAAGAAGTACAAAAACCAAAAGATGATATTACAGGTAAATGGTTTGAAGGGCATATTCGTAAGCTGAACAGCCTAGGAATTATGCATGGGGAAGGTAATGGTGTATTTGCGCCTTATCGAAATATAACAAGAGCTGAGTTTGCGACATTAATCTCAAATGCTCTAAAGCTACCAGAAGGAAATAAGTCATTTGTAGATATTAACAAAGCGCATCCGTCACTTCATAATGGTATGAAACGTAGTGCAAGTGCAGGAATTATTAGCGGTCGTGGTGGGGGTATTTTTGACCCGAATGCCCCAATCACTCGTGAAGAAGCATCGGTTATGATTGACAAGGCATTACAGTATAAAGGCGTTACAGGTGAATTAGTCGCATTACCATTTACAGATCAACATTTGATCACATACAAACAGCCTGTTCAACGATTATACAGTTTACAGGTAGTAACAGGTGTTGGAAATAATGAGTTTAACCCTAAAGGTACAACAACTCGTGGTGAAGCAGCTGCCTTTTTAGTGAAGATGTTAGACTCTATGCAGAAATAAATGAATTGTATGTAGTAGTTGGTACTGGTACAAGAAAAAGTAATAAGGATTTTAAAGGAGCTATTCAAATGGAACAGCTCCTTTTTATATTAGCCACTATTAAGCCACTATTAAGCCCCTTCCAAGCCCCTTATAAGCACCTACCAAGTAATAAATCACTAAGAAAAAACAATACAAAACAAAAACAACTACAAGAACAAAAGGCGCGAGAAAATAAAACCGTCGTTGTAGTAGTTAAAAAAATTTTGAATTCAAATGCAAAAACTAAGCCCTCAGTCTTATTTATATATTGAAGGATTAAAATCTTCCTTTTTATCCCGCATTAACGGGTAGTAAGATCCCCACCTCAAAATTCAGCAAAAGCAAAGAACTTAGGTGGGGGATCAACTGCCCGTAAAAGCCCGATTGGTTCAACTAATAATCAGTGGGGGAGGAACAAAACCCCACTGATTAAAGTTTCACTTTATGATTGCAAGGGGGAGGTAAACATATGGCCGTGTACCGTAATGTGCAGGTGAACTTTTGGCAAGATGAATTCATATTAGATTTAACGCCAGAGGAGCGTTATTTTTACATATATTTGTTAACTGGTACGAAAACGAAGCAATGTGGAATTTACATATTACCGAAACGTTTAGCAGAACTGGAAACAGGTTACAGTATGGAAACTGTTGAAAAGCTGTTAAATAGGTTTGTTGAATATGGAAAGATTTTATACGATGCAGAAACGAAAGAGTTATACATAATAAATTGGCTACATTATAACCCTATTTTAAATACGAATGTAGAGAAGTGTGTGTTACGTGAGCTAAAGACTGTAAAAAGTAAAGAATTCATACATATGTTTTTACGTACATGTCTTGAAGAAGAATGGAAGATTCCATTGTTATTGCAGCATTTTGGTATGCCGAAAGAAGAGGATAATAGTAGTTTACAAGAAGTTGCTGAGGAGAAGGAAGAAGAGATAGAAGAGGATACGTCGCATAGTGAAGTTTATAAGTTTTACGAACGACATATAAGTAATCTATCTCCATATATCGTGAAGGAATTGAAGGAATGGATACAAATAGTTTCAGGAGAGACAGTACTAGAGGCACTTAAAATTGCGTTTGAACAGAATAAGAGAACGCTGGCTTATGTGAAGGGGATTTTGAGGAATTGGTGTAAGAAAGGGCGAGTAGATTTCCTTGAGGGAAAGGAAGGTGTACAAAAGGGAGATGTATGTAGTTTGTATGATCCATAGTATGAGAAAGTATGGGTTTTTCAACTTTTCTAAAAGGTTCTTCCTTAAATAGAAGCGAATTGTTTGAGAAAGGAGGGGTTATATGGAAGTCGTCATAAAGAAGAAACGAAATAGAGGGAAGAAAATTTTTATTTGGTCTAGTAGCATCGTTCTTTTGTTAGTTATTTGTATAGCGATTTTTTTGAACATATATACGCTTAGATCTGTGCCAAAGATAGATGGAACGATTAAGCTAGAGGATTTACAACATGCTGTTCAGGTAAAGCGGGATAGTAAAGGGGTACCGCATATTAAAGCGGAAAATGCACATGATTTATATTTTTCGCAAGGGTATGTACAAGCGCAAGATCGTTTGTTTCAAATGGATTTAAGTAGGAGGCAAGCTTCTGGGATGTTGAGTGAAGTTGTAGGGGAAGCAGCAGTTGATCGAGATAAGTTGTTTCGAACGCTCGGTTTACGGCGCGCGGCAGAAGCGTCTGTTAGTCAATATGAAGGAGACGCGAAGTATGCCCTGCAGTCATTTGCTGATGGGGTGAACGCTTTTATACGCGAGGCAAAAGAGGAAAAGAAATTGCCAGTTGAGTTTACTGTATTAGGCTATGAGCCTGCTGAATGGTCAATCGTGGATTCTTTGACGATTGGAAAGTATATGGCGTTTGATTTAGGAGGACATTGGCACGGACAGGCGTTTCGATATTGGGCGCTGAAAAATCTACCGAAAGAGCAAGCAAATGAGCTATTTCCTACATATCCGAAAGATGCGCCTAGATTGCTAGCTGAACTGGAAAATACAAATGTGAATGTAGCACAAAGTTTTGCAAAAACGATCATTCCACCAGAGTTTAATGGAAGTAATAACTGGGTTATAAGCGGTGAGAAGAGTGCGTCTGGTAAGCCAATTTTAGCAGATGATCCTCATTTATCTCTTGCGACGCCTTCTATTTGGTATCAATCAAAACTTGAAATGAAAGATTTACATGTGAGTGGCGTTATTTTCGCTGGAGTACCAGGCGTTATATTGGGACACAATGACAAAATAGCATGGGGCGTTACGAATACAGGTCCTGATGTGCAAGATTTATATATTGAGAAGCGAAATCCTAATAATGAAAATGAATTTCTGTATAACGATAAGTGGGAAAAAGCTACCGTTGTTGATGAATCTATTAAAGTAAAAGGCGGGAAAACAATTCCGTATAACGTTACGGTTACGAGGCATGGGCCAGTTATTTCAGAGTTTGCGGATAAAGGGAAAGAGAAAACGAAAACAGTATTCGCTTTGAAATGGACTGCTTTGGAACCGTCCGCTGAATTAAAGGCTGTATTAAATATGAATAAGGCGAAAGATTGGAATGAGTTTGAAACTGCACTTCAAGATTTTCATACACCAACTCAAAACTTTGTGTTTGCATCAAACGACGGCACAATTGCTTATAAAGCGAATGGAAATATACCAGTGCGTAAAAAAGGAGATGGTAGTTTACCAGTGCCGGGATGGACAGATGGATATGAATGGGAAGGGTATATCCCGTTTGATCAGCTTCCAAAAGTAATAAATCCAAAACAAGGGTTTATTTCAACTGCGAATAATAAAATTGTTGATGATAATTATCCGTACCATATTAGTAATACGTGGGCGCAGCCATATAGGCAAATGCGTATTCAAGAGTTTTTACAAGAGAAGGAAAAGTATACGGTGAAAGATTTAGAAGATTTACAGATGGATCAAAAAAATTTATATGGGAAAGAGTTTGCTCCTATATTTTTAAAAGAGTTAAATAAAGCATCTTTAAATGAAGTAGAGAAAGAAGGCGTAAAACAATTAACAAAGTGGAATTTTTACGATAGTAAAGATGAAGCGGCACCATTACTATTCCATTTGTTAATGAAAGAGATCTCAAATACGTTATTTTCAAAAGAAATACCGAAAGATGTGATGGAGTTATTTGAAGGGAAGTCACAAGTTGTTGACGAATTGATTCGAAAAGAAGTAGCGGGAGAAAATAGCGCTTGGTTTACGAAGTACGGAGGTTTCACGAAAGTTGTGCATACATCGTACGAGAATGTAATGAAGAAATTACAGAAGGAATATGGACCCGATGTTGCGGAGTGGAAGTGGGGCGACTACCATCAGCTTGCTTTTACACATCCAATTTCAAAATCATCTAGTATGTTAGCACTACTTGCATTTAATCGTGAAAAACCAGTTCCAATTGGCGGAAGTCAAGTTACCGTTCAAGCAGCGAGTTACGGAGATAACGGTATTGTAAACCACGGTGCATCTTGGCGATTCGTGATTGATACGAAAGATATGTCAAACGGTTATCATATCGTAGGGCCAGGACAATCAGGACATTTTAGAAGTGATTGGTATCATGATCAAATAGATGATTGGGTAAATGGAACGTATCATATGACTACATTGAATACGAATGGGATAGAAGGGAAAGTGTTAACTTTACAGCCGAAATAATGTTAGAAGAGGCTCTTACTATAGGTAAGGGTCTCTTTTTTGTCATGTGACAAAATTTGACAAAAAAATCTGTAGAACTTTGTTATAATTTTTTTTGGAATATTTTGTTTAAGGTTTTATAGCAATAGGGATACATGTATTCTAAATTAAAGGGTTTTATAGGGGGATAAATACAAGAATGAACGACATGGAGAAATATCGTGAGAAAATTAAAGTGATTTCTTTTGATAGAGAAAAAAATCAAATGGTTGAAGTGGAAGAGAGTAAAATAACTTTTGATGATGTTGGCGGAATGGAAGATATTAAAAAGAAAATCAATATGGACTTTATTATGCCGATTAAGAATCCGGAGTATTTTCAGGCTTTTGGTAAGAAAGTAGGAGGCAGTTTATTATTTTATGGGCCACCTGGATGTGGTAAGACATTTTTAGCGCGAGCAGTTGCAGGCGAGATAAATGCTAATTTTATTCATTTAGAGCTGCAAGCAATACTCTCGATGTGGTCAGGAGAAGCAGAGAAAAATTTACATGAAGTGTTCGAAGAGGCAAGAAAAACAAAGCCTTGTATTTTATTTATAGATGAATTAGACGCATATGGCGGGAATAGACAGAAGATGGGCGCTCATCATCAAAGAACGCTAGTTAATCAATTGCTAGTGGAGATGGACGGAAGCAATTCTTTTAATGAAGGTGTTTATATAATTGGGGCAACAAATACACCATGGTATATTGATCCAGCGTTACGACGACCAGGCCGTTTTAATTCACTTGTTTTTGTGGCACCACCAAATAACGAGGAAAGACTGACAATACTAGAGCTGAAAACAAAGGATAAACCGAGAATGGAATTGCAGTTAGATTTTGTTTCGAAGTATGCAGAGCATTTTTCAGGGGCCGATTTAACGTATTTAGTGGAAGATGCTATTAATGAAGCTATTCAGCGTTCATTTGAAACAGGACAGTTACAACCATTATCTAATGAAGATTTATTAACAGCAATGAAAAAGCGACAACCGACAACTTTAGACTGGTTCTCAACCGCAAAAAATTATGCAACGTTTAGTGATGTAAATAAAGATTTTGACAAAGTATTAGAGTATATGGAAGAACACCAATTGAAGTAAATGATATTAGATTGGGGGAAAGGAATAGATGGAAGAGCAACTTAGGAGAATTTCGCACTTATTGAAGCTTGGTGATGTTGAGCTCGCAAAAGAAGAAGCGGAATGGATGATTAAAGAAGATCCAGAAGATGCTACTGGTTATATTTGTTTAAGTCATGTGTACTACTTTGGTTTTCGTCAAATTGATGAAGCGAGTAAATATTTAGAAGAAGCACTAAAAATAGATCACTTAGATGAAAATGTTTTGTTAACAGCACTAGATATTTTTTATGCGCAAGAAAATTTTGAGAGATTAAAAGAGATAGCAGAAATAGGGATAAAAAATTATCCGGAAGAAGGCGTATATTACTTTTATGTGGGCGAGGCAAAAATACATATCGAATCGCTAAATAAAGGTATTACTTACTATAACAAAGCGATAGAATTAGAACCTGAAAATGATATGTATGTAGGAAGATATGCTTTTATTCTTTTGAGTTATTATCCGAAACGAATAGAAGAGGGTATAAAGGCGGAAAAACGTGCTTTAGAGCTGAATCCGGAAAATGTAACAAATCTAGTCTCTTTTGCAAATGTAGCAAGAGAAAAAGGGAATTTTAAAAAAGCAAGAATGCTAGCTGAAACTGCAATACGATTAGAGCCGAATCATGAAGGTGCCTACAAAATTTATAGAGATACAATCGGAACGAAAAACAAGTATTGTGCTTTTATGGCAAGTTTTACGTATACATTTTGGAATGTTTTTTCTAAGTTTTGTAAAATATTTTCGTTTGCAAGTAAGAGGAATCTTAAATTGCATTATATTTTAGTTATTTTAAGCCTTTTAGGTTGGATAATCCTCCCTGTATATTTAACAGGTTGGTATGCCGGTTCCGTGTATATAGTTATTTTTATGATGTATAGCATTTCATCTATTATAAAAGGACGGATTCATAAAGAAGTAGGATTAGGAACCCCCTTTGATGCTGAATACAATGTGAAAAGAAATAAAATCATTCGAAATCGTGAAATTTCCAATATGGAGAGTACAGTTAAAAAAGAAGAGGCTACTACTATTCCGACTGCGAAACTATCAAAAGAGGAACTGGAAGCACAATTAGAAGGGTTTTGGAGTAAAGGAACTGTGTATGAGGGGCAGCAAGAGGTTGCTGCGGCAGTGAAAGAGCCCGCTTTATCATCAGCTGAACATAAAAAGATTCAATCATATTCAGATATTGAATCACCTAAATATAATAAATGGTATATTTGTTTAATTATCGTTTTATCGATCTCCTTTATATTTAAAGTTGGGAAATTGTATAACTTAAATAATACAAATGCGACGCATACGACACCGAAAATTAGCCAAGAAACGAAGGATATTATTGTGGAGCAACAAGATAAAGCTCTCAAAGATACAAAAGAATCATTCGATAAGTTAGAAGTAGTAACTGTATTATACGTATTAAGAAAAGGTGATTGGAATGGAAGTACAATCGAGGGAGCTATAGAGAAAAGTTATGTACCGGTTATGTTAGAAAAAGTAGGACAGCCAGCCGGGGAGAAGTTAAAAAAAGCAACTCCTATGAAAATATATAAAGAAGATACAAGAACGTATGTATTACTTCAAAATGGAGATAGCTCTTTTATTATTGAAATAACGTCAAGAAAGTTAACTCATATTTATGGTGAGAGCTGGAATAATGCGCAAGAAGAGATGCAAAAATATGAAGAGTTACTTGGGAAAATAGAGTCACAAGGTGTTGAAACAGGGGGGATTTAGCATGAGTATTAAAGTAATAAGGGCAACCGGAATGATGGGAGGAGCAGCAAGAGTCGCTGTAAAGGTAGATAATGAAGTAGTAATGAAACTTGAAAATAACGAAGAATATACGCTTCCTTGCGAGTTAGATGAAGCAAATATAAAAGTGAAACAATTCTTTTTTGGAAGTAAAGAAAAGAAAGTAAAGGATGGCGATGTAGTAGAAATTAAGATAAATAGTATTGCCATGCTATTACTGGTGGTGTCAATGATGGCTGTTTTATTTGGTTCGTCAATTGGTATAAATATTGTTGTTTTTGGTGTTATAGGAGCATTAGTTACGTTAATATATGGATTGAATAACTGGTTTAGTTTAGAAGTTAAATAAGTATGGTATCTGTTTTTGTATTAATTCATTTCATTTACTATATATGAAGTGTAATTATTTTTAAGAGGGAATGGGGAGGATCATTGTGAAGAAAATGATTATAGCATCTAGTTTGGCGTTAATAGTAGGTTTGACAAGTGGTTGTAGTAGTGAGAAAACGAATGTTACAAAACCAGTATCTGTACAAAAAGAAAAAGAATTAGTAGCGAAAGATATTTTTAAAAAAGCAGGTGATAAATTAAAACAAGAGGAATTTCTCACATTAACGTCTCTTATGTCAATGAAGGGGAACAGCCAATCAGAAGAGATTAAAATGAACATTCAAATGGAGCCGAAACGAAAGAATTCTAGAGCAGAAATGAAAATAAGTGGAACAGATATTATAACGTACGAAGTAGATGGAAAGGTCGCTGTTCAAGTGAAAGATCCTAATACAGGAGAGTTAGTTACGATACCAAATGATCAATTTAATGTTGATGACGTAATGGTAAGTAAAAATTTACTTAATGAGTTAGATTTACCGGAAGCTTTAGCTAAAAAAATGAAAGCAAAGAAGGATGGAGATACATATAAACTTACACTTGACTTAAAGGGGAAAGAAGCAGTAGATACATTACAGAAAATTAATGGAGATATGAAAAAATTAACGGAAGGATTTAATATGGATGCGTTAACTGTTGAATATATAATAACGAAAGATTATAAATTTGAAGAGATGCGCACAGCTATAAAACTGAGTGAACGTAATACAGATAAGAAATCTAGTGAGGATAAAGAAAAATTGGATACAGTTGTGAGCATAAAAATTGATTCATATGATAAATTTGATCCAATTAAGTTACCTGAAGGAAGTCAATAAATTCAATCATATAAGGGAAAAAAAGGAGCGGAAATACGCTCCTTTTTTATTTACCTTACTATTTTTAGGAGGTTAGTATGAATAAGGGTTGAATAAAGGATGAATAGCATTTTTATGGATGAAAATTCCCCCCTTTTTTTTATGGAATATATGTGAAACATTGTATAGAATAAGCAAGAATGCCAAAAATTATAGGGGGAAAGTTGTGAAGAAAAATAAGAGTTTAATAAGTTTTTTAGGAGTGTTTATTATGTTGCTTTCTTTTTGTTTTCAAGGAAATGTACAGGCAGATGTAAATACTGTTCAATCTGGAAAAATAAAATCAGGAAACGTAACGGTATGGGAAGTTGGAAATGTGGCGAAAGTGTTAGCTGATGTAGAGCGCTTAAATTTAAATACAGTAAATGTACCGATTCAGGTAGATATTCCGAACGTGACTTCTACGAACATGGTAATTAATCAAGAGCAAAAGCAACAGGCGATTATTTTAATTCGAGAATTATTAAAGCGTAATATTCAAGTTATTGTGGAACCGTTCCCATATATTCAGCAAGGAAATGTTGGGGAAACGGAATGGAATCCAAGTAATATTAATGATTTCTTCTGGAATTGGAAAACGGTAATTCTACAAGACATCTTTCATTCCATTACAAGTAAATACAATGTGTACGGGCTCAAGATTGCTTCTAATTTCGTTAATATGGAATATGCAGAAGGATATTGGAGCGATACGATTGATTTCGTCCGCCAGCAGTATAAAGGAAATATTTTGTATCAAATGAATTGGTGGTTAACAGCAAATTGGGATCCATCTCATGAAGCGAAGTTTGTAGAGAAAATAAACCGTCCGTATTTAAAGAAGGTAGACATTGTTAGTATCGATAGTTGGTTTGAAGTTTCAGGAAATAGAAATCCAACATACGAAGAAGTGAAGAAAAGTTTATATGCGACGACAGTATATAATCGTGGGCAAAACGTTGTTCAGCAATTGGAACAATTACATAAAGCAACAGGAAAGCCAGTTTATTTTGGTGGGTTTAACGTTCCAGCGCGTGAACTTGGACTACAAAATCCGTGGAATCCAGATGTTTCAAATGTGTTTTCAAAAGACGTACAATTAAACGGTTGGCGCGCTTACCGTGATGTATTAGAACCGAAACCGTATTTTAAAGGTTTTTCAATTTGGTTTATTGGCTCTAATGATAGTACACATGCGTATCAAATACATAGTAAAGAAGCCGAAATGGTTATTAATGGCTGGTACCAAAAATAATTTTTATTAAATAGGTAAGTTTTGAATTTCACCACATATATTTCTAGTGAAAGGCCTTTCACCATCTTATCACCTAGGGGGCAATCATAATGAAATTTTTGTCTTACCTTACAGTAATTTTGGTGATTCTTGGCGGTTTGAATTGGTTATTTGTGGCGTTAGATTACAATGTAGTTGAGAAATGGTTTGGTTCTATGCCGGCGCTTGTGGACACTATTTATTGGCTCTTTGGTCTTTCTGCTATTTATCAAATTTTTGATCGGTTCTTTACGAACAATTAGCTATTATTCTTTTATTACTAGAGTGTTAAGTACGATTATGTACTTAACACTTTTTTGTATGTTTGTGAAAAAAGTATTTGCACATGCAAGCGATTCCATTGCTTCTTGCGCCGTAATAATAGAAAACAAATTGACCGTATATTATATTTTGGGTTATAATTCAGAAAGTTTAAAAAATAATAAGAATGAGAAAGAGGGAGGTTATTAGGGTGATGGAGAGAGTATATAATTTTTCAGCTGGACCATCTATACTCCCTTTGCCAGTTTTAGAGAAAGTGCAAAAGGAGCTTGTAAATTATAACGGGACAGGCATGTCTATTATGGAAATGAGTCATCGATCTTCTTATTTTCAAAGTATTATTGATGAAGCGAGTAGCCTAATTCGTGAATTAATGAACATTCCTAATGAGTATGAGGTATTGTTTTTACAAGGCGGTGCGTCATTACAATTCTCTATGATACCGTTAAATGTAATGAATACGTATAAAAAAGCAGGATACGTATTGACTGGCTCATGGTCTAAAAAGGCGATGCAAGAAGCTGAAAAAGTAGGGGAAGTACAAGTGATTGCTTCTTCTGAAAATGCGAAGTTTACGACAATTCCTAAACTGAATGGTTTACGAAGCGATGAAAACCTAGATTATGTACATATTACAACGAACAATACAATTGAGGGGACGAAATATGTGGACATTCCACATGTAGATAAAGTACCGCTCGTTGCGGATATGTCCTCAAATATTTTATCAGAACAATATGATGTTTCGAAGTTTGGTCTTATATATGCGGGAGCGCAAAAGAATTTAGGGCCAGCGGGCTTAACGATTGCGATTATAAAAAGAGATTTAATTGGAGGAGCAGATCGCTCTTGTCCTACAATGTTAAACTATGAAACTTACAGCAAAAATAACTCCTTATATAATACACCGCCATCCTTTAGTATTTACGTAACGAAACTTGTACTAGAGTGGCTAAAAGAGCAGGGCGGGGTATCTGCGATTGAAGAACAGAATAGAATGAAATCTTCACTTCTTTACAATTTCTTAGATGAATCAAAATTGTTTACTTCACCAGTTGATCCTACGTATCGATCACTTATGAATATTCCGTTTACAACACCGTCAGAAGAGCT